>Ga0214919_10006410_pt1 | contig 16200 bp, 15 predicted proteins | sample LL1503_MetaG_FD_177994 | JGI IMG/M metagenome (GOLD analysis project Ga0214919, IMG submission 177994) | Freshwater microbial communities from Lake Lanier, Atlanta, Georgia, United States - LL-1503 | ecosystem: Environmental > Aquatic > Freshwater > Lake | place: USA: Georgia | collected... | reverse complement strand
GTTGACGTGCACCACCGTTGCCGGCGAGAACCCATTGAAGGTCGTCGCTGAGGCATGTGCGTACGCGCCAATCATCTCGCTGTACACCAAGTCGTCGCACCTGAGCTCCGGCAAGTTCTCGGCCATCGAAATCACATCGAGCGCGTCGCAGGTCGGACCGAACACCGCTGAGAGTTTGGTTTTGCCGCGCCGGAACGACTTCACCGGGTAGCGGCAGTGATCAAAGATCTGCCCTGAGTAGGTGTGGTACACGCCGTCGTTGATGTAGTACGACGGCTTCCCGTCACGCACGGCCTTACCAATAACTTTCGCGACGCTCGTTCCTGCGGTCGCGACAAAAAAGCGGCCGGGTTCCGCAAGAATCTCAATCTCCTTGGGGAACAGCCGTTTGATCTCGGAGTTGATGACGCGTGCGAGCTCGCGGAAGGGACGCACGGTGTCGTCGTACGGCGCAGGGAAGCCGCCGCCGATGTCCACGAGGTTCATCTTCGTGTAGCCGCGCGACTTCGCTTCGGCAAAAATATCGGCCGTGAGGTTCAGCGCCTCAACGTAGTTCTGGTAGTTGGTTGTCTGGCTCCCGACGTGGAAGCTGACGCCTTCCACGACGAGCCCGCGACGATCCGCCTCGAGGATGAGATCGACTGCCTCGCCCGGCGATGCGCCGAACTTCGACGAGAGTTCCACCATCGCGCCGGTGTTCGACACCTTGAGCCGCAGCACGAGCCCTGCGTGGGGTGCGTGGCGCGCGATCTTCTCAATCTCCGTCACATTATCGAACGTGACGAGCGGCTTGTACTTGTCGAGTTCGGCGAGCGTTTCCACTGGCTTGATCGGATTGGCGTAGATGATCTTGTTCCAAATCCAATCCTGCCGTTCACGCGCCGGCAACTTCTTGATATTCGCGTACACGAGGTCGAACTCGGGCATCGACGCCACGTCGAAACTTGCGCCCTCCTCGAACAGCGTGCGCACAATCGCGGCATCAGCGCCCGCTTTCACAGCGAAATACGGCTGCACACGCGGGAGATACCGGCGAAACATCCGGATGTTTTTCCGGAGTTCGTCGTGGTCAATCACGAGCAGCGGCGTGCCGTGCTCCTCGGCCAATCGCTGCAACCGAGCCTTCGCAATCATTCGCCGTCCTTCATCAGGAAGTTCTTGAACTGCCACGGATCGCGGCGATCGTGATCGGGCTTGTTGTAGCCCGGGAATGGATTCGTATAGTTCTTGAGCGGCGTCCAATCGGACGAGGTCGAGATGAACGTGCCGAGGTACGGCTTGGCGATGCCGAGCACGAACTCGTGTGGGAGGTCGTCAGGGACGACGACGCCCATTTCGGGATTCTCGATCATCCACATGGTGGCGGCAACCACGGAGATTGCGACCTGCATGGTGGTGGCGTTCTGGTGCGGCACCAACTTGCGCGACTGTTCGATGCTCAGGTCGCTCCCCGTCCACCAGCTCTGGTACGGGTGTCCCATGATCAGCGCGCCGAGGATGTCGGAGCCACTGGTGATTTCATCGTTCATGATGCGCTGATTGTCGTTCAGCTTGTAGTCGTAGCCGCGCATCTCGTTGAGCGACGCGATGGCCGCGTCGGTCGGGCAGTAGGCGTAGTGGACCGTCGGGCGGTACACAGGCTTGCCTTTCTCCCAGACCGTCAGGTGATCGGAGATTGTGAAGGCTTCGCCGTGGCGAACGACCATGCCGCGCACCGTGTAGTTCGGCACCCAGGTGCGGACCCACGTGTCCATCCCCATGCGGGCGAGGCAGATCTGGTTCTTGGGGCCTTCTTTGTGCGTGTAGGCGTGTGCCGGGAGTTCTTTCTCGTGCGTGCCCCAGCCCATTTCGGAGGTTGTTTGTCCTTCTTCGCGGAAGCCTTCGATGCTCCAGGTGTTGACGAACTCGTCGACCTGCTTTGGCTTGTTGGAGATTTGTGTATCGCGTTCCGAGCAGTGGATGACCTTCACGCCCAGCTGGTGTGAGAGGTGGTTCCACGCCTGCGACTGCGCGAGCTCGGCGATGAGTTCGGCTTTCTTTCCTTTGAACTTTTTGTCGGCGAGCGAGGCCGCCGCGATGTCGAGGAGCCCCTGCTTGGTGAAGTGCGAGATGAGGCCCGGGTTGGCGCCGTGCTCGAGCACCGCCGTGGGGCCCTTGGTTTTCCACTTGGCCATCATGCGACGGACGTTCATGTGGCGCCAGTAGAGCGTCTTCTCGGTCGGGTGCTGCTTGGGGCCGGCGGCGTACGGGTCCCAGAGCTCCGTGGAGGTGTTGATGTAGAGCACCCCGTGCTTGTGGCACCAGTCGAGGATTTCGCAGGCGTCGATGTTCCAGGCGAGGTCGATGACGACGTCGCCGGCGCTCACGTATTTCTTGAGCTGCGCCCCCATGTTTTTCTCGGTGATGCGGTCACGCACCCAGTGCACGCCCTTGGCGATGTACTTTTTCAGTTTGCCGGAGCGATCCTCGAAATCCATGACCGTGACGTTGCTTGGCGCGACGCGGAGGTGCTTGAAGAGGATCGGGAGGGCGCATTCGGCAACGGCGCCGTAGCCGACAAAGAGGATCTTGTTTTTGAACTGAGTCATGGGATGTCTAGAGAAGAGCGGCGGCGGGCGGGTGGAATCCCCAGGGGCCATCGCAAGAAGGTGAATCTAGTCGATTTTCAGAGCGAGGGAATCAGGTCGCGACGTGCGTCATCAATGTGTGACGCCGTCACCCTGCGCGACCTTGAAGAAGGTCCGCCAGAGGATCTTCAGATCCAAGGCGAGACTCTGGCGATGGAGATATTCCTCATCCAATCGCACTTTCTCTGGGATAGCCAGCTCGTCGCGGCCGTTGATCTGTGCCCAGCCGGTAAGCCCCGGTGTGAGCACGTGGATCCCCCGGGTCGTGCGGCCTGCAATCAGGTCATCCTGATTGAACAGGGCGGGCCGAGGCCCCACGAACGACATGTCCCCAACGATGATGCTCCACAGCTGCGGGATCTCGTCGAGGCTAGTGCGCCGGAGCATGCCGCCGATCGGCGTCAGATGCGCTTCCGGGTTCGTGAGCAGGTGCGTCGCCACGGCCGGGGTACCCGTGCGCATGGTCCGGAACTTGGGCATCCGGAAGATCGTATTGAAGGCTCCTACGCGGTCCGACCAGTAGAGCACGGGTCCGGACGAGGTCAGCCGCACGAGGAGCGCAATGCAGGCCGCTGGCAGGGCGAGGACGATGCCGGCCACAAGGGCGATGAGTAAGTCGAGGAGCCTCTTCACAGCAAGGAATATGCCCTCGTGTCACGAACCCGCAATGGTCACGCGCTGAAGCTCGCACCATGCGTCCGACACCACCCGCTGGTCTTCGAAAAGGCTAGAAGTGGTTTCTAAACGTCGTTTCGACCATTTGAGCGGAGAGGACCCTCTCTCCGAACGAGACAGCGATGAAAGGCGAGCTGACGGACGCGCAGTGGACTCGCATTCTGTTGCTTTAACTCCGCCGACTCGCGATCTTTAGGTGGGTCAACCCGAAGCCCCCGACCCATGCCTAGAAGTGGTTTCAAAACTGGTGTAGCGTGATGCGTATGCACGTGGCGTACAGAAAGGCGCGGTAGTGCTCCAGCTTGTTGACGTACCGCGTGACGAGGTGACGGAAGTTATGCAGCGACCCGTTCGTGCGTTCGATGAGTCAGCGGCGGCGATAGCGCCGCAAGCAGCGCCCGTCCTGATGGGGGGGATCTGACTCGACCGATGCGGGACGATCAGCTGAATCCCGCGGCGCGTCTGCCGCGAGCTGCGACTCGGCTCGGTTGTCAGGCGAACAGCGCACTCCGAGCGGAATACCCTGGCTGTCAACCAGTACGATAAGCTTTGTCCCCTTACGCTTGCGTGTTTTTCCGACGCAAGCGCCCCTGTTTTCTCGGGAGCGAAGGTCCCGTCCATGAACGCCTCATACCAATCGAGTTGCTGCGCTTCATCGAGATCTTTCAGGAACGCGCGCCACACCGAAAGCCAGAGATCCGCGCGTTCCCACTCGCCGAGCCGCCGCCAGCAGGTCACGTACGCCGGGTATCGGTCGGAAATAGCGCGCCAGCGGGCCCCGCTGCGGAGCACACCTAGAGAATGCCTTCCATCACAGCCTGGTCGTCGGCCCGCGGCCGTCCGCCTTTGGGCTTCGCGTCCAGCTTCGGGATGAGTTTCGCCCTGCACGTCCACTGCGCGTCCGTCACCTCGCCTTTCATCGCCGCCCCGCTCGGAGAGAGGGTCCTTTCCTCTCCAACGACCGAACCGTGGTTTAGAAACCACTTCTAGTAACTTCTGCATCAGACAACGAGTGTCGAATTCTAAGTCTCCACTTAGACACCCTGCGGCCGACGGGGCCGGAATGATTGGGCCTGGTCCCTCGGCCTCGCACACGCCCACCGAGTCATCGGGTGGCTGGTTCGTGATTTGGACTGAATCTCGTGCTGAGAAAAAGGTTGAACAGCGGGTCGCGGCGCTTGGTCTATCTCCCTGGCTGCCAATCATCAAAGAGAGGCGCCGCTGGAGTGATCGCTGGCGCGTGATCGACTGCCCTCTCTTTCCCGGCTATCTCTTTGCGCGCGCGACAATTGCCGACTGGTCGACCCTTCTTCGGATTCCCGGCGTACTCACCGTGATCACCGAACACGGAAAGCCAGCGCTCCTTGCCGACGGTTTCATCACTTCGCTCCGTGACGCGATCAGCCGAGAGGGTGTACTGCCGGAAGCGGTTTCGGACGATATCAGCTATGCGCCGGGTGACGAAGTAATCGTTCAGGAGGGTGTGCTGCGCGGCGTTCGCGGCGTCGTACGCGAGCGGCGGAGCGGACGCCAGCTCGTACTGTGGGTTGCCGAGATCGGTCGCGGCGTCGCGTTCACGATCGGCTCCGCTCTCGTCAGGGCAGCGTCGACGAAGTAAGTCCGCCTACGTCCGCGGTGTTGGCTTGAGGAATCGCAACATGTCGGCCGCGAGCTCGGACATGATTGCTCGGCGCGCATACTTCTGCGCGACCGATTCCCGCGGGGCGGTCTGCTGCTTGAGTGTGTCGCACGCGGCGATCGCTGCTTCCGCGTCGCACGGTGGAAACACCGCAGCGTTGGAGACTTCGGTCTTGATGAACTCCGCCGAGTAGCCCGCCACACCCGCCCAGACCGGTTTTCCCATCGCTGCATACTCGAACACTTTCGATGGAAGGACCTTTTTGAACGCTTCGTAGTCGTTGAGGTGCAGAAAGAGCACATCAGCGGAGCGGTATTCTTCAATCAGTTGCGCCCGCGAAACCGGATCCAGCAGCTCGACGTTCGTCACCCCGGCATCGGCGATCGCGGCGGCGGCCGACATACGTGCCCTCGCGCTTGAGCAGGCGCCGCAGGCGGCGCGCGGCACATAGTACACCGCGCCGCGGCTGATCCCGAGCGCGACGGCCTGCCGCGTGAGGGAGACCAGGTGCGTCCGGTCGATCATCGCTTGGCGCTCAACAGGCCGGCCTTTCCGAGCGCGTGTTCTAAAAAAACATTCGTGAGCGCGAGCTCGCCGATCTTCGTGTGCAGCGTCTTCACATCGACCGATGGCTCGCTGCTGCGCCTTCCGCCTTCGGCGAAGACGTCGGCGGCGCCGCCGAGCAGCTGGTCCTTCCACGCGGTTCATTCACGCGCATCCCGCGCCGGGCCTGGTGACGATCCCGATCGAAGGGCCGCAGATCCCCGCAGGTGTCTCCCTGCTCTCGCGCCGCGATGAATCTGATCCCGCAGTGCGTCGCGTGCAAAACATGAGCTAAAACGCGAACACTTGGTGGCTTCAATGCCCTCGGGTATCTTCTTTACCAGGCGATTAGTTCTACGCAAATGTTCACTGCGGCCGCTCCCCATTCGGGAGTGTTGCCGGAGTCGTTGATTATTGATGCGAAGGTGCGGCAGGTGGCGGAGCTTGTGCGACTCGATTCCGCGCGGTCAAACGTTGTCTGAGTCGCCGAGGGTGAAGTGCCACGACCCTCCGCTCGTCAGTGACATCGCGAACTCATTTTGAAACCAGATCAGCAGGAGTTGCCCCTTCTCGAAAAATCGCAATGATTTGAACGCTGCGAAGGACGCCGATCCCTCCACGCTCCAGGTGGAAATCAGGTCGACACCCAGCGCGAGCCCGTCACGGAATACGTGCATCAGGAGCGGCGGCAGCAAGTCGTCGCAGCCGGGCAAGAACAGGTAGTCGGCGATGACCAGTCGTTTGATGTCGTCGCCGGCGACCACTCGATAGACCAGATAACCCTGCGTTTCACCACCCCGCACCACGCAATAGAACTTGTACGTGTTCGGATTGTGGAAGTAGCGCCACGTCAGCGCGGCCCGGGATCGTGCGAATATGTGATCGTACGGCGACTTCGCCCGGTCCCAGAACTGTTCCCAGTCCGCTGGGAGCTCATCGACGTCCACGATCTGGCAGGATCCCGGCAGGCGCCGCGAAAGGCCTGCCAGCAGGACGAACAGTTGCAATGCCGTCCCAAACAGCGTGCTGGTAAACTGTGCGAGCAGCCAGTGTGACCGTTGGCGCACAAACGGCGTCGCACTGAGCGGAAACGCGAGTGACTTCGTCGTGAGCGAGTCGAGTGGGAGAAAGTTGCATTTCTTGACGAACGCCGGCAGTGACGGCGTAAGTGTCGACGGGGTCGAATACACGCCACTCATCCCCTGCGCCAACGCATCGCTCGTGGACTGGTCAATCAGCAGCTTGAGCATCCCCTGCCGCTGGTATGCCGGATCTGTGTTAGCATCGCCGATCTCCGCGACGACAAATTCGCGGCCCCGAACCAGCAGTTGCTTGGGCGTGTTGCTGAGCGTGGAGACGATCTTCTCGTCGTCCTTGATTAGATTGATGATTCCTGGCATGAGGTAGTTCTCGACGGCGCGCCAATGGAATACTGCCATCGATCCGTACTGGCCGCCCCCACCAAGGTGCCGCTTGAAATACCGCCCGAGCGCTGGAAGGTCGGACAGCTGAAATGAAACCACCATCCATTTCTTCTTCATGTTAGTTTCAGACACGGTATGACGGCGAAGCCTCGAGTCGAGATGATAGGTTGATCGAGCGCGGGTGTACTCCTCTCATTCACGATCCATGCAAAGAGTACGACGGACGACAGCGAAGAACCAGTCGCGCGGTGTGTCTGGACGTTTGCGGGCCTGCCGCTGATGTCTTTCGTGCGCCGTGTGATCAAGCGCGCCTCTGAGCAGCCGCTGGTGCGCCGGTCCATTGGATTCGGCCTGAGTCACTTGCCGCAGGTGCGCCGGACAATCGACGCTGGGCTGACGGTGTTCACCTACCACGAGATTTCGGACGCCCCGAGTCGCTTTGCCACGCAGTTCGGCCTCTCCGTTTCTCCCGGGACCTTTCGGCGCCAGCTTCAGTTTATCAAAGCGAACTTCAACGTGGTGAGACCGCTGCAGCTGTTGACGGGGCAGTCGCTCCCGTCGCGATCGGCGCTCATCACGTTCGACGACGGGTTTCTTGGCGCATTCGAGAACGGCCTGCCGATCCTAAAGAAGCTCAATCTACCATCCGTTCACTTTCTCAACATGCAGTCGATTCTGGCGCGTCGACCAATCACGTCGGCGGTCGCCTGCTATCTGGACCTGCAGGTCCCTGCGTTCCTGCGTTTTGGCGAGTCGGTCGGACTCAAGCCGCCCTTTCATCATACGCTGACGCCGTCGCTGCTGGCGGAGTACGAGCGACAGCACGAACTCGATTATGCCGCCATCACCGGGTATCAGGGCCCGCTCGCCGATATCGAGACGGTCCGTCGCTGGGATGGTGATCCCGACGTCTACTTCGGCAACCACTTGTTCGAGCATTGGAACGCGGCGGCACTCACGGCGCAGGAGCTGGAAGAGCAGTTTCTGAAGAACGAGGCGGCGCTCGCGGCGCTCGCGAACCACGTCAATCTGTTCGCCTTTACCAACGGACAGCCCACTATCTGTTTTTCACGCCGGGACATTGACACGCTGCAACGGCTCGGCACCGGACGGGTGTTCTCGTCGGCCGGCGGAATTGCGCGGGATCCGAATCAATTTTGGCTCGACCGTTTTTGCCTTACCGGACCCGACGAGGATCCGTTGGACGCTTGGTATCGCCTCGGGCGTGCCGCGCTGACGTTGCGCACGCTGAAGGGAACCTCGCCGTGAAGATCGTTTGTACGAACAGCGTGCCGACCGCTGGCTCCGGATTCTTTGTGCACGCCGAATACCTCGCGACCGCGCCAGCGGCCTGGCAACGCTTGGACCTTCGGCCGACAATCCGCGAACACGAGGACCGTTGGCTCGACCAGATCCAGTCGTGGCACGGTGAGGTGAACCGTTGTGCCCTCGGTGTCACCTCGTGGTGGTGGCTGACCGCCACGTCGCGCCTCATCACCTGGCTCCCGCCGGTGTTCGATCACCTCATCATCGCGCTCGCGATCATTGAGGTGTGCCGCGCGCGGGAGATCGACACGATTCATCTCGTGCAGCTTCCCGCCGGTGTACTCGCCTTTTTGCGGGAACTCAAGCCGGGGGTGGCGATCGACGACCAGTCGGCGGCTACGCCTGCGACGTCGCCGAGCGCCTCGCCGGGCACCTCAGCGAGCGCCGGACCGAGTCGATTCGCAAAGATCGTCACGCAACTTTCGAATGTTGTCACTCGCCGCAGACCGGAACTTCCCGATCCGATTTGCGATCTCCTAATCTGCTCGCTCGTGCTGAACACGCAGGTACTCAGGGAAGTTGGGGACCATTTTTTCGGCCGGGCCTTCGATCCCGCAAGCTCGGCGACTAACGAAAGCCCCCTCAAGGTGATCTGGCTGTATCCGCTTGGCATCAAGGACGTCAACAAGCGGGCGGAGATCATGCGCATCCCCGCGCCGCAGGGCCGGCAGGTGTTGATTCCGGACGACTTCCTCACGGCGGGAGATCTTCTCCGTACTGCGCTTGCCGTGGCCGGCTTGCTCGCGTCGATCGGCCGTATCGAACGCGCGCTCCCGACACTGACGATTGACGGTATGCAGAGCCGGCTGATGGGGCGCGTGTTTCTGCGACGTCTGCTGCGCGAGCAACTTCCGTATAACGAGATCAAGTTTTACTACGCGCTACGGCGGGTGCTAAGCGTCGTCAAGCCGAAGGGACTGCTCTATCCGTACGAGGAGAAAGGACTTGAGCGCGGTCTGCTCCGCGCGTGCGAAGAGACTCGGCCGGAAATGAAAACCATCGGCTTTGCGCACGCCGTTGCGCACAACGGCCACCGCTATTTTCAAACCGGCTTGCATGGCGACGTCACGCCGATAGGGCCGGACTATTTGCTGTCGACCGGACCGGGGGCGTCGTCGTGGTTGGTTCGCCGCGCGGGAAAAGACCCGAGCAGACTCCGCGTTTTTGGTAGCCCGCGATTCCGCGAGCCATTGCCGCTGCCTGCGGGACTCGGCGAGGCCGGACACACGCTGAAGGTACTGTTCATCGTCTCGGCGCACTACGAGATTGGCCGGCTCGCCGAATTCGTGGAGAAAGTCCCCCATCTGCTCGACGGCTGTCATCTGAAGGCCAGACTCTATCCGTTTGAGCGACTCGCCGAACAGATGCACGGCGTCGAGCGGTTACGGAGCGTTGGTGCGCTTGTCGACGTTGACTCGGCGCCGTTGATCGGGCAACTTGAATGGGCGGATGTCGTGCTCTTCTGTTCGACCTCGGCAGGTATCGAGGCGATGCTGGCGGGACGCTACACGGCGTACGTCGACCTGAATGAGGTGTTCACGCTCGACGTGCTGCAGGACAAGGGTGACCTCTCGGCGGTCGGGCGGTGCCAATCAGCCGACGAAATTTCGAACACACTGGAGCGGGTTCGGCAGATGAATTCGGAGCAGTATGCCGTTGCGGTCCAACGGCAGATCGAGTTCGCTCGAACGATTTATGCGAAGCCGGACCTGAAACGGCTTAACGAGATTTTGTCGAGCGGCCGAAAATAATTACGGGCGCCGCGCCACCACTACACGGCTGCCACCAAACGGAAAACGGACACCGTACCCTATGAGGTGCCGCTCGGTATCGAGAAGGAATTCGAACAATCGGTCGACCCACCGCGGCAGGCGAAACTCAGCGCTCGGATCGTAGTCGCGCCGGCTCCCTTTGGTCAGTCGCTGCGCAAGCATAGCCGGAAACAGCGAGGCAACGAACGACGTATCGAGCACGACGCGCAGGCCGCTGGCCGACATTTTTTCAGAGAGCTCGCGCCGCCGGTAGCGACGTTCGTGACCCGCCACTTCATCGGTGATGCTCCAGAGCATCGGATGCTGGGGCACGGTCAAGATGATGTACCCACCGGGTCGTACCGCACGTGTCATCGCCGCCAGTACTTTCATGTCCTCCGCAATGTGCTCGAGCACATCGAAGGCGGCGACAACGTCGAACTCGGAGTCATACGGCATATGGCGCGCATCCATCTGCACCAGCCGGACTCGCTCTCCGACGCGGTGGCGGGCGAACGACAGTGCGCGCGCTGAAACTTCGCTGCCGGTCAGTTGCGCCACTGGAAATGCACGGCTGACCGCGTCAAGCACGAATCCCGTTCCGCAGCCGATTTCTAGAATCGCCCGCGGATCCGTGGCGTACCGGCGAATGAGGTCAATGATCAGACGGTTCCGGGCGCGAAACCAGAAACTCAACCCCTGAAGCGCGTCGAGCAGTGGAGCGGAGTCGTCCGGCATGCCGCCGCTGGCGCGCGCCAACGACGGGGCGAACGCGAGGAAGCCTTCAATCGTCGGAAGTGTCGCGCGACAGTGTGGGCAACACCAGTCGATGGCGTTATGGACGTGCGCGCACTCAAGGCAGAGCTTCACGTGGTCGGGGCCGTAGCGATGGGGATGCCAAACTGCCAGATTTCCAGCACGATGTCCAAATCGGTGACGATCACCCAGTCAAACTATGTGCCGTGGAAGGGATATTTCGATCTCATCCGCGCGAGCGACGAGTTCATTCTGTACGACAACGTCCAGTATACGCGGCGTGACTGGCGGAATCGAAATCTGATAAAGACGCCAGCCGGGCTTCGTTGGCTCACGATTCCGGTGGAAGTGCACGGCAAGTACCACCAAAGTGTCGAAACAACTCGAATCGCCGAGCCGGGGTGGCATTTGACGCATTGGCGGTCGATCGAGACCAACTATGGGCGCGCCGCCGATTTCGCATCGGTGGCGCCCTGGTTGCGCGATTTGCTTGAGTCAGTCGCGGATGTGCCGCTGCTCTCGGTCGTCAATGAACGGCTGCTGCGCGCGGTGTGTGACCGCCTTCGCATAACGACGCCGATACTGCGTTCCACGGACTTGTTGGATCGTGACGCAATGCAGGACATGAACCCGACGGATCGACTGCTTCAGCTCTGTGTCGCCGCGGGGGCGACCCGCTATCTCAGTGGTCCGTCGGCACGGAATTACCTCGAGACCACGCGCTTTGACGAACGGGGTATCGAAGTCGTGTGGATGGACTACGATCACTACCCGGAGTATCCGCAACTCTGGGGAGCATTCTCCCACGGCGTGTCGATCGTTGACCTGCTGCTGAACGTGGGCGATGACGCCAGCCGGTATTTGAAACCCGCGTAGTCAGCCGGCCACGGAAAACTGCTGCACTGCCGCCAGCACGATATCCTGCTCAGCATCGGTCATTGTGGAGAACAGCGGCAAACGCAGCAACCGGTCGCTGATTGACTCTGTCACGGGACAGTCCCCGGTTTGGCCGCCGAGCGAGCGCCCCATCGGGGAGAGATGAAGTGGCAGATAGTGAAACACGCTGCCGATTCTTTTCTCGTTCAAGTGCTTCATGAGCGCCGTTCGGCTCTGGAGCGACGGCAACACGAGATAGTACAGATGATTGGCGGAACCGACGCCGTCAGGAACGGCCGGTTGACTCACGCCGTTCTGCGCCGCCCACGCTGCGAGCGAGCGGTCGTAACGCTCGCAGAGTTGCCGGCGTCGCGATTCCACCAGCGCGCGCTGCTCCAACTGCCCGAGCAGAAACGCAGCGAGCATTTCGCCCAGCAGATAACTGCTGCCGATATCCATCCAGGTGTACTTGTCCACCGCGCCGCGAAAGAACTGACTGCGGTTCGTGCCCTTCTCGCGCACGATCTCCGCCCGATTCGCGAGCGTGGCGTCGTTGATCACGAGCGCGCCGCCCTCGCCGCACGAAAAGTTTTTCGTTTCGTGAAAGCTCAAGGCGCTCATGGAACCGAACGTTCCAAGCGGCCGGCCGTGGTATTCCCCGAAGAGCCCGTGCGCGTTGTCCTCCACGATCGCGACGCCTGCTGCCGCGCCGATCTGGCAGAGCGCGTCCATTTCGCATGAGATGCCAGCGTAGTGGACGGGCACGATGGCCCGTGTGCGCGGCGTAATCAGGCGTTGCACCTGAGTCTCGTCGAGATTCAGCGTATCTCGGCGGACATCACAGAACACCAGCCTAGCGCCGCGCAGGAGAAATGCGTTGGCGACGCTCGAAAAGGTGAACGAGGGGAGAATCACCTCGTCGCCCTGCTCGAGGTCCAGCAGAAGCGCGGCCAGCTCGAGCGCGTGCGTGCCGCTTGGGGTCAGCAGCACTTTGGCGCCGTTGTGCGCCGCAGAGAGTAGTCGCTGCACCTCGCGAGTGTACTGGCCGTCTCCGGAGAGTTGACCACGGGCCGCAGTGTCCGCCACGTACTCTAGCTCGCGGCCGAGCGGTCGCGGCATATTGAAGGGGACGACGGCCTTCATGCGGTGCGCGCCACGATCAGAATACCGCCAACGATCAGCGCCATACCGACGAGCCGCGCTGGCGACAGTCCTTCGCTAAACAGATAGTGCGCGCCGAGTGGGACGCAGACGAAAATCAGCGCAGTGGCAGCATACGCGACGGAGAGTTCTACGCGCCGCAAGACGAGCATCCAGCTGACCATTCCGAGTGCGGTCGACGCCAGTGCCGTCCAGATCCAGGGGTCCTGCAACATCGCCATGACATACGGCAGCGCGCCCGTTTGGACGGCCGCGCTGTGCACGATCGCGCGCGACTTCCACACGAGCTGTGAGTAAACGGCGAAGACAACCGTGACGAGGATCAGCGCTGCTTCAAGCATGGGGGAATCTCAGAGGGAGTCCGCGGGCAGTTCGACCGCGCCAAATCCGGCCTTGCCGTAGTCGTTACCGTTGTAGAGCATGAGCGACGTGTTTCCCTGCGTGAGCGGCGCCGAGTAACACACCATCTCACGTTCCCACTCCAGCACGCCGGTAGCGAGCAGCGGCTCATTGTTGCGAATCCAGGTCAGCCCGTCGGCAGAGCGCGCGGAATAGACGCGATACGTTTCGCCGTGCCGCCGGGCGGAATACCACATTTCGAAACCCACGGCAGTCCGCTGGACTACAGGGCGTGCGACGGCGTATTCGTCGTCGCGAAATGGGATGCAGAGCTGATCGTCACTCTCCCAGCGGATTCCGTCGGCACTCCAGGCGTGCTTGATGGTGTAGAAATGAGTTGGGCGGGTTTCTCCAGCCGCAGGCGGCACCCATTCGGTGCCAGACACGTACCACATGCGAAAATCCGAACCCTCCTTCAGAACCCACGGTGCGCCAAGCAGGAGCGGGTCAAAGCGATTGCGGCCAAACACGGGCGCCTCGGAAATTCGCTCGAAAGTCCGACCCGCGTCGTGCGAAACCGCGCAGCCAATTTCGAACTGGAACGGGACGGTTCCACCGAGTGTCCAGCCGGTGTAATACAGCAGCAATCCGGATGGTGACTCGACGAGGCTCGACGGCATGGCACCGGAGTCGTCGAACGTGCCGAGCCGACCGATGTCGAGCGACGGCTCTGCGGCGCGCTCGCCCGAGGTAAACCCAGAGGAGTTATACTCGACGTTCAACCACCCGCCGCGCGACCTGTTGCGCTCGTCCCGTCCGGCGAAGTGCACGCGAACGCTGCCGGCGGAAAGTCGCTGCGCGAACGGATTCTGGCAATGTGTCTGATGCCACCACGCGCCGCTGGGGCGCCCCACCAGGCCGAGGCGCCGCGTGGGCCGACCGTGGTCGGCATTGCCGATTGCGGATTTCACAGCAGGTGCTTCATCATCAGCTTGATGAACTTGTGACTGCTCATCCCCAATGCTTCGGTAGGCTTGCAGACATGAACCGCCATGTGGTCGGTGTCCTTGCTGATCAGTGCGTTGGCTCCAATGAAGCACTCTCTGCCAACCCGGACGCCGTTCGAGACGGTCGCATTGCTCGCCACGTACGATCGCTGACCCACGATCACGTCCCCATTTAGGACGACGTGTGATGCGAGAAACACGTCATCCTCAATCCGCGAACGGTCGCCGAGATGGCAACCGCTCCAAATCACGACATTCGAACCGATCACCACATCGTGGTTGACTGTCTGCCCGTCGAGGATGAAACAGTTCTCGCCACAGGTCACCATGCCGGTCGACCGAACCGACGAATGCACGTAGCTGATGAGGCGGTAGCCGGCGCTCTTCATGAACGCCGCTTTCTCAGCGCGCAGCGCATTCATTCTGGCGGCGCCGAGCGGCACGAACGCGTGTATCTCGGCCGGCGGAAAAGCCGAGAGCATGTCTTCGGTGGCGACTACTGGCTTGCCGTCCAGCGCAGTCGCGTTCAAAAACGCCCGATCGACGACGTAGCCCACTACCTCGCATTCCGTGTCAGAGGCCAGATAGCGGGCCGCGGTGCGCGCGCCTTGGCCCGCACCGAAGAGCACCACACGTTTTGCATCAGTGCCGGAAACTGTCACTGCGTCGACCCTCTCTGGTGAATCATGCGAGCACACCGTTGTTCCATTTGACAATACGTGCCGGCGACGCGCTCAGCCGCGCGGCCAGCGCGTCCTGCGAGCGCGGATTCACGCCCAGCACAAGGCAATCGTCCGCGGTCAACTGTGCATCTTGAAAGTCTATGACTTCCTTGTCGATACAGCGCCCGCTGAAATTGTCCACCAGACAGGCGTTCACACCATCCCAGTAGTCCTTGCAGTATGCGGCGAGGAGCCAGGTCCACATGCTCGAGCCGAAATTGAATGTTCGGCGCGAGCCGCCGCTCGCGGCGGCAAGGTGTTTGGCGAGTTGCGGCCACTGTGCGAGGTACTCACAGCGGCCGGTGTACAACGCCTCCACGTCTTGTTCCGAGAATTCGTGCAACGCGACGTCGTGAACGCCTGAGTCGGCTTTCGCGAGCACACATAGTTGCTTGTCCAGAATCGTGATGCTGCCGTGGCGCCGGTGACTGGCAATCATCGTCAACCCAGCCCGGCGTGCGAGTCGCCGCACGTGGTCGGGCGCGAACGAAAAATTGTGGTCGACCCACAGCAATTCGCTGCTCGGCTCACTCGCGTCGGGACAAATAATCACGAGACGACCATCGTCGGCCAGGCCGTCGCCGAGTTCTTTGAGGAACGCGACGGGATCGACCGTGTGCATCAACACGTTGTTGGCGTAAATCAGGTCGTACGGGGCGTCGAGCGGAGTTCCGTAGCCGATTCTCTGTACGAGAACCTTAAAACCGAGCGCCGTTGCCGCCGCAGCGTTCTGCACCGATGGCTCAATCCCGGTAATCTCCGACTCCGGAAACCGCTCGCGCGTGGCGAGCATCGACCATCCCGCACCGCAACCGGCGTCGAGAATCCGTCGCGGTGTCCGCGAATCCAACGCGTCTGCCGTCCAAGCCGCCATCACCGCATAGCGGGCCTGATCATAATGTCGGGCTCCCGGCCTCGCGTAGTAATCAGCGTACTGTTCCTCGTAGTACGCACTCTCACCCAGCAGATCCACACCCAGCCGCCGCACGAGTCCGCACTGCGAGCAATGAAATTTCGCGAGAGCCGCGCGCAATACGCTCCCTGAGGTTGTGAGCGAGCGCCGCTCCGCCGGCTCTGGGAGCGGCAGCCAGTCGCTGGCTCCGCACGCGATACAGGAGACCGCGCTCCCCTTTAACTCTCTTTTCATTTACTTCGTACGCCGGTGCCCGAGTCATCGCCAGCGCTGTCCATGTTCCCGATCTGGTGCACCCGCCGCACGATCGTGTAGGGCCGGTTTTTCGTTTCGACGAACACTTTGGAGAGGTATATCCCGATCACGCCGATGCAGAAGATTGCGAGCCCGCCGAGAAACCAGACGGACAACATCACAGAAACCCATCCCGCCACACCGACA
>Ga0214919_10006409_pt1 | contig 16201 bp, 19 predicted proteins | sample LL1503_MetaG_FD_177994 | JGI IMG/M metagenome (GOLD analysis project Ga0214919, IMG submission 177994) | Freshwater microbial communities from Lake Lanier, Atlanta, Georgia, United States - LL-1503 | ecosystem: Environmental > Aquatic > Freshwater > Lake | place: USA: Georgia | collected... | reverse complement strand
CCAGTTCTAGCAAAGGGGGTAAGAGAACGACAAAAAAGAAGAGAACGACAAAAAAGAAGAGAACGACAAAAAAGAAGAGAAGAAATTCAAAAAATAAATAAATAATATATAAGAATACATTATTTATCAAAGTAACCGTTCTACATAGTTAAATCAACTATGACCGGATAATGATCTGAGTCATATTTACCACAATATTCATCGTATCCGTGGTATATAAAAACATTTTCTACATTTTTTCTTATAGCATCCGTAACTAAAACATGGTCTATCATCGAATAATCATTTTTTGAAGTTGTATTACAATTATTATCTGAATCCCACCAGTCGCTGTATCTCTCATTTTGAGGAATTTGTTCGGCAATATTATGTAGTTCGTAGCTATTAGCAAGGTCGCCTTTAAAGCCTTTCAAAATATCCAACACAACAGAAGTCGGTTTATCACTATTGACATCTAACGTTTCGGCATCATAATCGTTAAAATCCCCTAAAACAATGACCTCATAATTCTTAAAAATATAATCAGAAATTACTGTTTGTAAAACGGATGCTTGTGCTTCTCTCTGTGCGCACCTTGCCGGGTCAGTTGGAATCGCAATAAAATGTGCCGAAATAAAAACCACATCCATACCATTAAACTTAAATTCCGTTATGTAATGTTTACTAACGCCAGAAGAACCTTGTGAACCAGTATAGCCACATTTAGACCCCGCTAAAGGATAATTGTGCTTTTCTTCTGTTCTGTATAAATTTACAACAGGATCGATACGCGTCAAAAGTCCAACATTCTGTCCCGTGCTAGTATCAGTTCCTTTTTTTAAGTATGGCATGTATGTTCCGTCTAATTGGTCCTTCAACATATTTAATTCATCACACCCTTCCACCTCGCAAAAATTAATTATGTCCGGATTAACTTCTTTAATTACATTGACAACATAATCCAAGTGCGTTTGTGCGTCAGCAACGGTTTTCCAAGTACAACCATCGCCAGGGCAGTCCATATTTGTGTAGTAATCGATAAACAACCACTCAACATTGTATTGAACTAAACGTAACTTGCTTTTATCCTTGCGTCTATCACCGGCAGAAGAAACATAAGGGCACTCGGTATCAGCATATATTTTATTCGTAAATAGAGAGAAAAATAGAATCCAAAAGAACATTCTTTATATTATGTTAATAAAATATATTTAAATGGTTTATTATATTTTAAAATTGAAATAAAAGAATGAAATTAATAGATAAATAAACACATAAAAATATTTAACATCATATCCTAATATGTTTCCACAAATTAAACCTACGCCACAAATTAAACCAACAAAAAAACTGGTCATTGAAATCCCAAGAGAAAATTTTGAATTTAAGATGAATTTCGATGGTTGTAGTAAAGGGAACCCCGGATTGTCAGGCGCGGGTGCGGTTATATATGAAGATAGCGAAGAAATATGGAGTGACCAATTCTTTGTAGGAGATAAATTTACAAATAATCACGCAGAATACGCTGGACTTATCCTAGGACTTCAACAAGCAAAAAAAATGAACATTACAAATATATTGGTTGAGGGAGATAGTCAACTTGTTATTAACCAAATGAAAGGGATTTATAATTGTAATTCGCCAAATTTAATTGAACTATACGATAAAGCGAAGCAACTAGAAAAATATTTTGAAAAAATACAATATCATCATGTTGACAGAAAATTCAATAAACGCGCGGACCAATTATCAAACATAGCAGTTATGAACCATGTACTTATAAACAAATAAAATAAATATTATACTACGTGCCACTTCCAAATATATAAAAATATAAAAATATAAAACACTTTTTTTATAAATATATGGTAAATATATAGTAAATGAATCTCCTTAAAATTCCAATGAGATATTTGCCAAAACAGTTGACAAAAAAAGACAAACAGACGCAATTTAAAATGTTAATGAAATCAAAAAACATGTATAAAAAAAATAAATATTATACACGTAAAAATATATCCTCTTATAAAAATCAAAAATCAAAACATATCATAAACGCACGTAAAATATATAATATACAAAATATTTATCCTAATAAAGAATTAGCGATGAAAACCGGATGTAAATTAGAAGCATTGAAACAAATTGTGAAAAAAGGAGAAGGAGCATATTATTCCTCTGGTTCAAGACCAAACCAAACACCACAATCTTGGGGATTAGCACGATTAGCGAGTTCTTTAACTTCTGGGAAATCCGCAGCCGTTGATTATGATATAATAAAAAAAGGTTGTAGTCATACAAAAAAGGCGTTTATTTTAGCAAATAAATCCAGAAAAAAATATAAATACGGACATTCAAAAACCAAAAAAACAACAGTATGAAACCGAAACAATCAATACTCTAGCATTTGAATATTTAAAACCTTATTGGGTTTATATTTTAAGATGTCCAACTCTTTTTTTGTTGTAGAAAACTCATTTTGTCCATATATATCCTGCAACATAAGCCATTCAAATAATCCACCCGGATAAACAAATAAATTATAGAAACCAAGGGAATTTAATTGGTTATATTTGGAATATACTTTTTCATCATTACAATTGCGACCATAAATAATAATTTTCACATTTTTATTTCCTGTTTTAATGAATTTATTAATCAAATCGGTTTCTTTATTTATATTTACAGTATTTGTTATCAAGCATTCTTGTTCTAATTCGCCTAAGGTATTTATTAAAAGATACGTTTCAGCGTTTTTTATAACATATTGAATGTCTTCATAATTAATTTTTTTTATTGATTGAATTGATTGAGAATTCCCCATACATAAATATTTAACTTATTTTTTAAATATTTAAATTAATTTTTATTATTATTATTTATTATTATTTATTATTATTATTTATTATTATTTATTTATTAGTCAATAAATTTCGAAAAATCACCATTCTTATAATGGAAAACTACAAAACTTATTAGTCCAATTAAAACGTCTACCAATAAATATATCCATGCTTGTTTATTACCTATAATAGCATTATAAGCGAATAAAAAATAAAATATTGAATGTAGCGGTCTCAAATTATTCCACCAGATTTTTTCACCAAAAACTTCAGCACCTGTTTGTCTAGAACCTGTTAGGAAAATATATATAAATCCAATCGCAGGTAGTAACGCTAAATATCCCAAATAAGGCAAATATTTTACATTTATATTTTTAGCAATTAGAGCAAACGCCGAACGCGTTCCTATACATCCAATCAGAAAAAGTAGAAACCTTTTTTGGATATTATTCATTTATAGTATATAAATAAATAATATATTATAAATTTTTATTTTTAATGAAACTGTACGACAATTTCTACCTCTTCTTTTTTAATACTTTTGATCGCTGAAACAGATAACTCCTCTCTCTTCTTTCTAGTTTTAGAGTTATCTATAATAGTATCTTTCCTCTTTGAAGTGCTATTTCGGCTATTCATATCCTTCTCTATTGTTTCATAATTTTCTTCAATATATTCAATTACCCGGTTTTCAATAGCCCACTTAAAAAAATTCAATTGACCGATAGTTGTCTCGATACAAGTGCTATTTTTATATGGAATACTTATTCTATCCCATCGACAAAAAGGGTCAAAACGTTTTTTACTGTATGCCTTCAACTTTAATTTATAATCAAAATAGACCTTGAAGCGAATTATATTTCCGTTAGTTTCAACAATAGGATATAGAGTGTAATTCTTTTTAGCATAATTTGTGGCGAACCAATCAACAATCCTAAGAGAGATTCTGGACTCGCCCGTTATTATTTTAAGCATTCGAGTTAAGTATTTCTCATCTTTATAAAAATCCATTAAATTATTTAGCAATAATTCATTTTGCGTTATATAAGTAGTATTTAGACTCATTATTTAGAATGCCCAAAACATATTTAAGTAGTTTATTGAATAAATAATATTTATACTTATTTTTTAAACATATTTTTAATATATTTTAAAAAATATAAAATGTAAAATATATATACTATATATATATATAAAATGTCTGATTTTATTACAACCTATTTTGGACCTTTAGATGTAAGCGCATGTTTATACTTTCGTATTTTAACCATCTTCTTTTTTGGTCTTTTAGTTTTCGCATTATTTACTGAATTGCTATTTGTAGTCAAGAATTACAGAAATTTAAATTTAAGAATTTTCTCTAACGGAATTCTTTTGTTATTTAATATTTTTATGGTTTACTTTGTCAATCGTTTATTATATTCTATGTGTAGCAAATCTTTAGCATAAATTAGCGTTACTGTTTGCGCTTGAGTTCGCTCTCATTTGTCCTTGTGTCGTATTAATTGGTTTCAAAAATTGATCTCTAATTGATACATCATCAATATAATTATTTTGGCCTAAAAAAGGGTTTCCACCAATTTGTTGAGTTAACCCTCTATCCGCCATTTTAGAATCTAATGATTCCCTCTTATTTGAAACTTTGAATCCTGAACCGTACATATCTTGGTTCATTATCTCCCATGTATTTTCATCATGGTTTAAAGATGTTGTGTAAGCGTCTTTCTCCGTTTCTTTACTAAATTCTTTATTTTCGATTTCTTGTTGATGTTTCATTCTTCTTGTTCTTTCATAAGGTTCACCGCGTGTCCATTTCCACTCCATACTAATAATATCTAATAAATATATTATTAATAAACTTATTTAAATTACATATTTTGGGTATAAAATACATAATTTAAATATAAAGTAAATATATGACAGTTATTAACGGTATTGAAATTGATAATATTAATTATAAATTAAATGACATAAAATACGCTATTTCAAATAATGACCCGATTGAAGATAAATTAAATGTGGTCATTGCTATATCTAACCCTTGTTTATATGCTAAAAGATACATTTTGCTAAAAGAATTTGTTAAAAGAATTGAAGAAGAAGAAACCAACGTTGAACTCTTTGTTGTAGAATTAATTTATAAAGACCAAAAGTTTATTGTAACGGATAAAAAAAATAAAAAGCATTTACAACTCTATGTTGACACTCCTATTTGGCATAAAGAAAATATGATTAACTTAGGTGTAAAATATTTATTACCTAAAAATTGGAAAGCATTCGCTTGGATTGATGCGGACGTAGAATTTGAAAATAGCACTTGGGCATTAGATACATTAAAAATATTAAACGGTTGTAAAGATGTTGTTCAAATTTTTAGCCATTGTATTGATATGGATAAGGACGAATCAAGTCTAAATCATTTTAACAGTTTCGGTTATAGTTTTAATAAAAATAAAAAATTTGTTACTAAAGGTTTAGATTATTGGCATCCTGGATACGCTTGGGCTATTACTAGAAAAGCATACGAAAAAATTGGTGGTATATATGACAAGGGTATTTTAGGTTCTGGCGACAGCATCATGGCTTTATCTTTTATAAATAAGTGTAAGAATATGATTAATCCACATTATTCTGAAGATTATAATAACAGCATGCTTGAATATCAAGAAAAAGCAAAAACGCTTCGTATTGGATATACCCCGGGAGTCATACGTCATCATTATCACGGTTCAAAAAAAAATAGAAACTATACTGAAAGATGGAAAATATTAATGGAGCATTCATATTCACCAATAAAACATTTAAAATACAATGAAGTAGGTATATTGGTGCCAACAGAAGAATGTCCGCAAAAGTTTCTACATGAAATTATGAATTACTTCAGAGAGAGGAAAGAAGATGAATAAGTTTTGACTTTTATGTCTTTTATACCTTTACAATATTCAATTGCTTCGTAAATAGAAATTTCTCGTCTGTTCGCCTGCGCCTTTTTAAATTACATTCTAAACAAGCAAGATGAAAATTATCTATATTATGTCCTTTATCATTGTCTATTCTATCGACAGACCATTGCGTCATTTCTCTCGATATGTCATATAGAACATTCATTTCTAATTTACAATATCTACATTTCAAATCACATTCTAACATTTTATTTATTATTGATTCAAATGTTAAAAATTTATCTTCATCCAGTATTTTTTTTATTTTGTCTTGCTGTTTATATCCACTCATTTTCTTGTTTATTTCTTGAATGGCTATTTTAGATACTTCATCTATATAATTAAATTGATTAGATGATATGTCGTTAATCATTTTTAATTGGTTTAAGTAATCGAAATGCTCTTTTTCAAATGACCAATTTTCAGTTGAAACGCGTTTTTTTATTTCTTTCGTTGCTTTATGCTCTGATATCAATTTTTTCATATGGTATTTATTATTTGTCCCTGTTATATTAATTATTTTTTGATTGGGCTGCTCCATATCTGTGATATATATTATTTTTTTATATAATATTTTTTTATATAATATTTTAAAAAATCATATAAAACGATTACAATAAATATATATTCTAGAAAATTGAGTTAAACTTAATGTTATATATTAATATATATATAATATAATGGAAACTACTAATAATGTTGTTGCTACTGCTGCCGTCCTTGTTGACGACTGTCATGAATTGAAAAATATAAAATATAAAACTATGCTTTTAAATGGCGTATCATTGATGGAAACAAAATCATCCGATAATATTTCTAATCTTGACAAATTTTTAGAAACAGAAAAAAATAATAATAACGATGAACCATGGTGTAAATTGAATAAAACAATGAAAGTTAAAAAGTTATGTGATTTTGTTGATACATACAGCAAACAAAATAAACTATCAGATGATGAGATTAATGCTATGACCGCATTTTTAAAAGATAGTCTCGATAAAAAGAAGTTGTCTAGAGTAAAAGACGTTATTTACGATAGGGTTACTGGAATCATTAAAGAAATTCCTGCCCTACTATATACCAAAACAAGTAAGCACTTTACCTTAAAAAATATTGATAAGCGAGTATCAACATTGAAATCGCTAGCACCAAAAAAAACAAATAACGGAACTGTTCGTCATAAAGAAATTAAAGAAACAATCAATGATGATTCTGAAACTGAAGAGGAAAAATAGTAAGGATGTAAAATATTTTATATAATAATTTGTAATATAAAATATTATATTAAAAACATATAGAGTAATATATATATAAAGTTATGATGCTTTCAGAATTAGAAGAACTTCAAGATATTACAGATGAACTAGTGTTTGAGGACGAACCGTCCATATTTGATGATGAATTTGCCATTGAATTAGTTGAAACAGCAATGCATTTAATGGATGAATATATTAAAAATAATCCAAATATTGTTTCAGAACCGGACTTCCAAGAGATTTTGTTGGAAGAAATACAAGATATTTTTTACGTTCAAATGGAAGAACAGATTGAAACTTATGATAATGGAGATGATATTGAAGACGATATGAATGAGTTAATTGAAGATGCCGTAAATATTTACATATCAAGTTTTTATCAAGACAATTATTTAAACACATATGTAAATAAACTAGACGATACCATGTATGATAACACACATGATAACATAGATAATAATTCCGTAGTAATGGATATTACTGAACAAAAAATACAGAAGTTGAGAGACATTCCACAACCCGTTCAAAGGACGCCCGAATGGTATAAATTTCGCTGGAATTTAATTACGGCAAGTAATGCTTGGAAGGCATTAGATAGTCAATCAACAATTAACCAAATTATTTATGAAAAATGCCTACCGTTAAAAGACAATTCTTTTGAGGGCGAAGAGGAAGTCAAAATGATCAACACGAATACACCATTACATTGGGGTCAAAAGTATGAACCCTTAACCGTCATGATTTATGAGACGAATTATGGAACAAAGGTTGAGGATTTTGGGTGTATTCAACATGATGTCTATAAGTTTTTAGGTGCCTCTCCAGATGGTATTGTTATCAATAAAGAATCATCTCGTTATGGACGTATGTTAGAAATAAAAAATGTTGTAAGTCGTGAAATAACCGGAATTCCAAAAAAAGAATATTGGATACAAATGCAACTACAGATGGAAGTATGTGACCTAGATGAATGCGATTTTTTAGAAACAAAGTTTATAGAATACCCTGATTATAATACGTTTAAGAATGATAGTTTAGATGAAGAAAAACTGTGTTTATCAAAAAGTGGAAAAATAAAAGGAGAAATGATTCAGTTCTATAAAAAAGATGGAACGCCATATTATGTTTATAAACCTCTAGAATGTACAAAATCAGACGATATAGAAGAATGGGAAAATAATACTTTAAATATGTATGAGAGCGAACCCTACAAATATATTTACATCAAAACAATATATTGGAAAATAGAAGTACTTAGTTGTGTTTTAGTTTTGCGGAATCGCGAATGGTTTAAAAATAATATTGGGCAATTAGAAAATGTCTGGAAAATAATTGAACAAGAGAGAATTACGGGATACGAACATAGGGCGCCAAAAAAACGTAAAATGGAACCATCCATAAAACCGTTTTTCGAGAAAGAATCGCAAGGGTGTCTACTTAAATTCAATAAGATAATTAAAGTAGAACCAGATAATAGTGACGTCTAGTATAAAAATATCTAGTATAAAATGTTTTGCATATTGGTTCTATAAGGCAAACTATCCACTAATTGTGCGTTTGTATCGAAATAACCTACTCGAGTTCCACAGTTTGGATTAATTTGTGGTAATGGTTCTATAATATTGCTTCCTATATCTTTATCGTGATATAAAGCACCACACATACTCGCGGGCATACATCTTCCATTGTCAGGATTATCAGGGTACTTAATGTTATTCGTTATTTGTTCATATGACCCTAATTGAAAAATAGGATAATCCTCCCATATATCGTTTGACGTATCATTTGAGATTTCATTTTTACCGATTGCCGGATAAGTATCTTGAACCAAAACTTTTGTTTGGGCATCAGGAAGTTGTCCCATGGCTCCTTCTAAAGTATAATTTGAATATCCTTCCATAGATTTTGATAAATTAAAGAATAATGGCAAACCCAATGCTAATATTATAAGTAAGATTAAAAACATAAATTGTTTCATATATATTTATAATATATATTTATATATTATAAAATTGTTATTGCTAGTTTATTTTATATTTTATATTTTGTAATAATAATTTAAAACTATCGTGTCATTATATTATAATTATGGAAGGAACTACTGAAATGCGCGTAATAAAAAGAAACGGGGAACTTGAAGACATCTCATTCGATAAAATTTTAAGTAGGATTAGAAAATTAGGTCAAGAAGTCGGAATACAAATCAATTATCAATCGCTCGTTATGAAAGTGATTGACCAATTATACGATAAAATTTCTACTACTAAAATCGATGAACTTGCCGCCGAACAGTGCGCCGTTATGTCAACGAATCATCTTGATTATGCGACCCTTGCCGGAAGAATCGTAGTTTCAAATCACCAAAAAAACACGGACCCACTATTTTCATCCGTAGTCGACAAATTATATAAATTTACGGATGTTCATGGTATAAATAGACCCCTTGTTTCAAAAGCATTGTGGAATTTTACGCAAAAAAATATGGAAACCATTAACAATATGATACAACATAACCGCGACTATTTAATTGACTATTTTGGGTTTAAAACGTTAGAGCGCGCTTATTTATTTAAGGTCGACCATAAAATTATTGAAAGACCACAACATATGTGGATGCGCGTATCCATTGGCATCCATTATGAGAATGAAAGTAATACTGAAAATGCGGAAGAAACATTGCGATTGATTAAGGAGACATATGACCTAATGTCACAAAAATATTTCACTCATGCTACACCAACCTTATTTAACGCTGGCACACCTAGACCGCAATTATCGAGTTGTTATTTGATTGGTATGGAAGATGATAGTTTGGACGGTATTTATAATACATTACATGATTGCGCTCGTATTTCTAAATATGCGGGAGGGATTGGGCTTCATATACATAACATAAGAGCCAAGGGAACCCATATTCAAGGCACAAACGGTACGTCAAATGGTCTCGTTCCTATGTTGAGAGTCTTTAATAATACTGCTCGGTACATTGATCAAGGAGGCGGAAAGCGTAACGGTTCATTTGCTATTTATTTGGAGCCTTGGCATGCGGATATTGATGACTTTTTGGAGTTGAAGAAAAATCACGGAGACGAAGAATTGAAGGCACGCGATTTATTTTATGGGTTATGGATTTCAGATTTGTTTATGGAACGCGTAAAAAGCAATGGTAAATGGTCTTTAATGTGTCCTCATGAATGTCCAGGGTTGAGCGATGTGTATGGTTTGAAATTTAATGCGCTATATGAAAAATATGAAGAAGAAGGAAAAGCACGCAAGACTGTAAATGCTCGCGATTTATGGTTTAAGATTCTAGATGCTCAGATGGAAACAGGAACGCCCTATATTTTATATAAAGATGCCGCAAATTCTAAATCAAATCAACAGAACCTCGGCACCATTAAGAGTTCAAATTTATGCTGTGAAATTCTAGAATACTCTGACGCAACGGAAACCGCTGTGTGTAATTTGGCGTCTATCGCATTGCCCACGTTTATTGATGCTAAAAACAAAACGTTTGACTACGATAAACTACACGAGATCACTAAGGTTATCACAAATAATTTAAATAGAGTAATAGACGTTAATTTTTATCCAACAGACAAAACCAGAATCAGTAATTTAAGGCATAGACCAATCGGTATCGGTGTCCAAGGTTTAGCGGATGCTTTTATTATGATGGATATGCCATTTCATTCAGAACAAGCAAAAACGCTTAACAAATTAATTTTCGAAACGATTTACCACGCGGCATTAGAGAAAAGCAACGAACTAGCAATTCTGCGTAAAGAAAAAATACATTCTTTATTTTCGAAACCCCAGTTTGAGTTATTGGATTATGTTACAAAATATGAATATTCAGTATTAAAACGAACAAATAAAAACTTACTGGGTGCTTATACTACCTTTGAAAATTCGCCTACATCAAACGGCGTGTTACAATTTGATATGTGGAATGTTGAACCTTCTGACAGATATGATTGGGCAAAATTAAAAGAAAGTATCCAAATGTATGGACTTAGAAATTCCTTACTCGTTGCTCCCATGCCAACCGCTTCAACATCACAAATTTTAGGATACAACGAATGTTTTGAACCTATTACAAGTAATTTATATAGTCGCCGAACATTGGCCGGCGAATTTGTTGTAGTGAATAAATATTTGATGAGGGAATTAATTGACCTAGGACACTGGAACGAACAAATAAAGAATAATATTATAGCGAATAAAGGGTCCGTTCAACAACTAACCGTATTACCGGAACATATTAGAAATAAGTATAAAATTGTTTGGGAGATACCTATGAAGCACTTGATTGATATGGCGGCGGATAGAGGTGCGTTTATTTGTCAAAGCCAGAGTTTAAATTTATGGATAGAAGACCCGACATATAACACATTGACTTCAATGCATTTCTATTCTTGGAAAAAGGGTCTTAAGACGGGTATATATTATTTAAGGAGAAAGGCAAAGCATCAGGCACAACAGTTCACGATAGAACCGGAAGACAAATCTGAGAATACGGAACAAAAAGAAGAAATTTGTGAAATGTGTTCGGCATAATTTTAATCGCTTCTTTAGAATATCATATAAAAAAATAAATTTATATGATATTTACAAATTTAATTATGTATAATATATATATATGTCTAGTTACGTTGGTAAGACTCCGCCTACGAATGCACATACGAATGCGCCTATAACCTATACGCCTAACAATACATTTATTTTTTCTTTTGTTAGAATGAATCCACCTACTCCAGGGCATTTAGTTTTAATTAAAACTATGATTGATAAAGCGATTCAATTTGGTACTGAAAAAGTATATGTATTAACTTCTAGTTCTTTGGACGGAAAAAATCCATTACCTTGTAGCCGTGAAACAATACCAAAACCGAAAAATAAAGGTGACACCGCAATTTTAGATAACTTAACACATATGCCTGATTTAACTTATAAATCATCTATTTTAACTAATATGATTGCATCCTATAAACAACAATTAATTGAAGCAGAATCTGACTTAACAAAAAAAACACAAATAGAAAATTTACAAATTATTGTTTTGTGCTCGTCAGGAAGTCCGTTTGGATTTATATTTAATATAATAAATAATGATTTTATACTAAAGGGTGTTTCTAAGGTTAATTTATATTTTATTGTAGGAAGAGATAGAGCAGATTTTTTAGATACAATTCTTGATTATTTTATAACTCAACCCGCTATAAACTCTGTAGATGGTGAAATTTTAGGGAGGGAAGGAATGCAACAACTATTAGCAGTCGGAAATAAAAGAAAGGTGTCTGAAATTAATCCATCTGAATATTCTGCTTCGTTTATAAGAGGATTAGTCAGAGACGATGACTTTGAATCGTTTCAGCAAGTGTATAGCGCATATCTTGATTTAACTCAAATAGAACATTTATATGACACTATTAAAATAGGAATGCAGATGAAACCGCCGCCTTCAAAAGGTGAAGATGATTATCCGAAAACTAAATATTTTATTGATGACCGTGCTAATGCCGGAAAATATATTAAAAGAAATTTGCCAAAAATTAATACGCTCGGTGGTAGAAAACGAAGAGTAACTAGAAAAAATAAAATAAATAAAAGAAAAACAAAGAAAAATAAAAAAATAGGAACTCATGGAAAATCAAGACGTTATCGTTAACCCTTTAATAAATTTATATTTTTGGATATTTCTATAAATTTATCACATTTTTCGTTTAGGTCCATGTCATGTTTCATCTTAACGTAGCATCTTAAGGTTATCAATATATCATTAAACGAATTATGTAAATTATTAGGGGTTGATTCAAATAACTTTTGGTGTAGTTCAACCAATTTCGGATACTTAAAATAAGGTTTACCGTATTTATCTAATGTTTCTATTTTACATAATTGTATTGAATCCTTCAGCGTACAACATATATTTTTAAAATTGGTCAATAAATGTAAATCCGTTTTATATAATTTTGTTTCATCTTGTGATTCATTCAAATAAATCATTCGCATCAATTCAACCTTAACCATATTAATGTCAAAAGATACGTTATGACCTACTAATAAATCAACGTTTCTTAAATGATAAAAGAAGTCCTTCAAAATAATATTTAAATGCGATCCTTTCATATTTGAAATGTCTTTTGTTATTCCATGAATCTTTACTGAGTCTTCGGGAATAGTTAGTTCTTCACTTATCTTAACTATATTATTGCTTGAACCTACAATATCATTTAAATTTATATCATAAATTACGTAACTGAATTGAACTATATGTGGCCATAAATTTAACGTGTCTGGGCTCATAATTTTGGTCTTTGGTAATCCAGTGGTTTCTGTATCAAATACTAATACTCTCATTGTATAATGTTGCTTAAAGATTTTAAGTTGTTGTTTGTAAGTATTTATCTTATAATTGTTTGAATCAATTTTATTTTTAAGTTTTTAGTTTTTGGTTTTTATTTTTGAGTTTTTATTTTTTATTTTTTATTTTTCTTAGAACACGTTTTACAATTTTTAAATAGTCCAGGTATAAATTTGCCTAATTTAATCATTCTTATTTCGCCAGTTTTTAGTTTTTTACGAACAGTTCCTATATGTTTTTTTCTATGATATCTACTAATGCTTTTATAACCTTTTCCGTTTTTAATCGTAACGTTGCGCACTATTTTGCCGCCAGATTGCTTATTTTCTACGACTTCATTATTTTTATAGTTAAATTTATTTAATTGGAAACTATCCATTGTATATTATTGTGATAAAATAATACTAGCAGACAGATTTAATCCATTTTTTATTTAAAACCGCTTTTACGCTAGAAAGCGCGCCATTTGTCCATCCTTGATTATCGCATACCACCTCTCCCACCACAAGAATACCATTTTCCGGATTTTGAGCCTTACGAATAAATTCTTCTCTATTTTCATATTTATTCGATAAAGGGGTATAATAATGTGTCCCAATAGGCCAATAATAATCTTTAATGGCTACTAATTCTAAAGTTTTATTCGGAATACCTAATGCTTTTTCTAATAAATAACAAAACAACTCTCTATTTTTTGGCGTGTCTTCTAAATACTTTTTTAGAATAGTAGCATTTTCATTATCCGAGTAGGCAATCATATATACTCCTCTATTTTCATTCATTGGTATAATTTTTTGTAAAGGACCTGGAACAATTGTATAACCCTTTACATATTCTTTCATTATTTCAGTTGATTTTTTTGAAAATTTGCCATATAATCTAAGAAAGTTTTGACCTTTTATTTCGTTGTAAATGCTCGTTTTAGTAGAAGCGCCAGGCACTATTTGTTTTATACTATCAATGGTTGTAGCAACTATTACTTTATTAGATTCAAATACTATTTCTTTATCTGTTTCAACTGAAAATAGACATGGTTCCTCTCTCGTTTTCTTAATACTAACTACATTCATTGACGTTTTTATTTTATCTGGTCCAATTTTATTGTGAAGAGTTCTAACCAATTGTTTCCAATTTATATGCAATCCTTTCCAACAACATGCGTTGTCATCCATACCGTAATTTTCTATAACATCATAAGCATCTTCGTTTTCATAATCAGTATAGCCGGCAGATACTAAAAAATCATGATATAATTTATCCCCTAATACTGGTTTTGCGAACTCTTTAAATGTAATTCGCTTTCGGTTTTTATTTTTGTTATATTCATTTTTCAAATGTTCTATTACTTTTTTAATGTCTACTATTTTATCAATTTGACTTGAATAATTTGGTTTAACTGGGAATTCATCATATGGAAAATCAAGTTCGTTTAATAAATGAATTAATAATTTGTCTTTGGCTTTTCTTCCTACGCCAGCACCTGTTACTACTTGCGTTCCGTAAAATACGTCATTGCTAGTTCTTCCACCAATCCAGTTTTTTTTGTATTTTTCTAAAATAATAAAAGAGGTAGATGGTGACATTTTTTTTATATTATATGCGGCATATAATCCGGCAATTCCACTTCCAATAATAATTATATCATAATATCTCTGCGACATATATTATAATAATAAAAAATATATAAAATCCTTAAAAATTACAAAACTTGTTCTTTATCAATAAAAACTTGCTTCGAAATATTCTTGATTATTTTTTCCTCCTTTTCATAATCATTATCTCCTTTGCCGCCCATGGATTCAATAATAATTTTATTGTATTGGTCGGAGAATTTTGAATGATATGTATTACAGTCTGGGTGCGTTTCTTTAAATTTTGGTATTAAATTTTGGTTCTTACAAGTAACCTTTCTTACAACCTTATGTAATTTTGTATTCTCTTCATCTTTTTCCCATTTATCTTCGTCTTTTACGTAAATGGTTTCCCTCTTTTTATCTGTACAATGAACCGGTCTTTGCGTAACGTCAAGGTCTTTAAGATTTTTAATAATAATATTAGAAATACCATCAATATATCCTTTTTCTCCTACCCTCTCTAAATCAGATAATTGTAACTTTATGGAATCAACGAAATCCATAATGTTCATAGCGTCTTTACACGTTTCGTTTAAAAAGAAATTCAGATTGAAGGCTTTGTTATGTGAATTCGTATGAGTAGTATTATTAGTAATATTATGTGTTCCATTTTCTATTACTTTCATCATAATATTTTGTTGCTCTAACATCATTGTTTTCAATTCTTTATTTTCATTAATTAACATCATAATTAAATTTTTATCTGTAATTTCATCACATTTTTTTTCTTCTTCTGTTTCACATTCAGAATCTTCTTTTAATTTACATTTTTGTTTATGCCTCCATAAACCCGACTTATCTTTATAGTGTCTATTACAATTATAACACGTAAAATTATGGTCTTGCGATTTTTGCGACAAATTAGTTGCTAAAATCGCAGGATTGGTTGCCGAATCATTGTTTTTATGTTTTAAGGTCTTAATGTGTTTTTCATAGTCATATTTATTACACGTATTATAGTTACAAATATTACATTCGTATATTATGCGATTTTTTGCGACATTTTGGGTTGACATAGTTGCTTAATATTTGTAAAGAAAATAATTTTAAATCTTTTTTTCCGAAAATAAAAAAATTTTATCGTAACAAATTTGAAAAACTTTTTTTCATGATGAGACCTTAAAAATTTTTATGGTCACAAATTTTGTTTTTGAGCAAACTATTTTTAACTTTTCAATTT
>Ga0214919_10006408_pt1 | contig 16201 bp, 23 predicted proteins | sample LL1503_MetaG_FD_177994 | JGI IMG/M metagenome (GOLD analysis project Ga0214919, IMG submission 177994) | Freshwater microbial communities from Lake Lanier, Atlanta, Georgia, United States - LL-1503 | ecosystem: Environmental > Aquatic > Freshwater > Lake | place: USA: Georgia | collected... | reverse complement strand
TTTATCGAGCGTTGCGCCCTGATAACAAACTATTTCGTATTCGGCTGGTGTAAGCATAAACCCACTTTATACCACACTAATACCGACACTAGCCTTAGGCGTTGCGGCGTGTCCAAGTGCCATAACAAAAGCGACGGCCGCGCTAATATCTTGAACCGCAGCTTTACGAGCAATACGCCACCCACCGTCACTACTCGGACGTCGAGCGCAAGCCGCTAAATGGGTACTTAAAAGGTCTTGGTTAGCGTGTATTAAAGTTCCGGTATTCATATTACTCATAGCAATATCGCAATACGTACTAAACGCGGTACTTGCCCAGGCTGTTGGCGCTACTGGTACCCCGACTTTAGCCAAGTGTGGGGCTATGTGGCCTGCTGTTTTTGGGTCGAAAGCAAGCGCCCTAACTGAATAAGTACGGGCTAAGTGGGCAATATCTGCCGCTAATTCTAAATCGTTTAGTCCGCCGTCTTTTTCCCAACGTGTCAGGAATACCGCAAATTTGTCGTCCCGCTGTTGTACGGTAACTAGGAAAGCCTGCGTACGGGTGAAATTCAAATCTAAACCCATAAAAGTATTGTGGCCCGTTTCCAGTTTTAGGTTATCGTCCCCGGCATTATTCCAATTACTTAAGTTAAATGGGCTGTCTATGCTTTCTACCCATTGGCATAACATTTCGGTTCTTACCGCGTCGGGTGTGTCCCTAGCGGCGGCGTCTTGTAACGCTTCAAGGGTTACAGTATGGCCTAACGCTGGGTTAGCAGCTTGCCAAGCCCTAACGTCATCTATCGCAAGCCCGGGCGGGGCGCTCCACTCATACCAGCCGATACGTGGAGACTCGAAAGTTAAAGCCCTAGCCCTTAAATCATTAAGTACGGTTGAATTGGCGTCCCCAGCGTTTGAAGTTATATAAGTTTGGCCCGACGTAGCGCGGGTTAGTGGCGTTGCCGCGGTCCACGCGTCCGCTTTAATTTCCCGCAATTCGTCCACATAAAGTAAATCAGCTGTTGCCCCACGTGGTCCCTCGGACGTCGCAGCCCTAACCCCATACTTACGAATACGTTTACAAGGTCCCGTACATTCTTTAGGAAAATGGTGGCAATAAATCTCTAATTCCTCTTGGCCGTTAGTCCTCGATACCCGTTTAATTCTTTTACGCAACCACGTTAAACTTTCTGCCATATCTACGACTTGCTTAAAAGTATCTAAAGCTAGTTGGCGGTTTTGAGCCATACCAATAATGGAACCCTCGCCAAAAATGTATAACCCGGCCAAAATTCTCATACGCATACAATGAGTTTTACCCTGTTGGCGAGCAACAAGTAACCCACAAGTCGAGCGAACAAAACGCCCATTATTGTCTACCGTTAAAGCGTCATTCATAACGTATTTTTGCCACTCCATAAGCGGAGCGCCTAAATCACTTGCTAGGTCTGCTACTACTGGCCCTAGTGTTCGCCCTTTTAGTGGCGGGCTTGCCAGTCTTGGGTTCGACGAGCCGTAAATAGGCGTCTTGGAATTTGGCACTACTGTCTACTTCCTCTACCGTTGCTTGAGACTTGTCGCGAGCTAGCGGCGTTAGTTTGAGTTCCTTAAATAGGCTTTCAAGTTTGTTAATAAGGCTTGCCAATTTTTCTAAATCGGTTCCGCTATCTAAAATGCTGTCCACAAGTACCGCCAGTCGTCGAGCAAGACAAACCGTACCCGCGTCCGCGTCTGTGATCCATTGAGAAGCTGCTAAAAGTGAGTTCCCCAGATTGTCAGCAATAGCGCCGGGCGAAATCGGTTTAACGCTGGGTGGAATTGGTTTAGACACGGTTAGCCCTCGGCCGTCGGTGGGTCGTATCTTAGCGTCGGGGAGAGAGAACATAAGGGAGGGGTCTGGGGTGTCCTATCCTTAGAAAAAACCGTATGTTTATCGCTTTTTAATCTATTGCAACGTTTACAAGCTGCGACTAGGTTGCTGGCGTCATTGGTTCCGCCCTTGGCTACTGGTATCACGTGGTCTACTTCGTTCGCTTCGTCACCACAATACGTACAAGTATGGGCGTCGCGTCGAAGTATCTGCGTCCGTACTGTGCGCCAAGCCCTCGTACTTCCGTTACGTTTACTTGTCACGGTCTGGGTCTAACTCTTGCAATAGGTTCGTTAGTGCTTCGTGGTATCTGTCTAAGTTGTCTATAAGTTCGTCTAGGTGATCTATTAGCTCGGTTACTGTTGCTTCGTTTTCGCTTGGTATTGCTTGGTTATTCAAGGTTAATGTTGTCCTGCCGGGTGTGTTTGCGGTGGGTAGGGAATGGCTTATTACTAAGCCACTTCCTGCCGGTACGCGTAGCGTCTGGTCTTGGTTATGGAGTCTTGCGACTAATGGCGCCGTTTGAATAGGCAAACTACTAGGACTATGGGCCATTCGTTTCATAATCTTCACCTATTCTCACCCTACTTAGGGTTATGTTGTCTGGCTCGTACCCAGACTAAATAGCGCCCTCTAACGGCGGTTTAGCCCAGTACGAGTGGGCCAGTAAGTTATACTCTTACCTAGAGTTGGTTTGCTTGGGGAAGCTTTGCCGCTTTGTAAGGTCCCAGTCGTGGTGGCTGGGACTTTACTATTTACGGTTGCTTCGTGGTTCTCTTTCTTACTATCTTTTCTGCCTTTTCACAAGCAAGACACGAATTATCGAGCGCATACACCCAGCCACCACAATTTTCGCAACGGCCTAATAAGTCTTGAATGTGATCTAACACTTTTTTTATTTTGGTATCTTGTTTTGGGTTTTCAGCTACTACACGTTGCCTAAGTTGTAATAATGCTGCCGTGTAACCTGCGTCGTAGTTTGTGTCGGCTGTATCCACTATTTGCCTAAGTTTGGCTACTGGCATTACCACTACGTCTGGGTCCCCTATTTTACTGTTCTTGGGCATCTCGTAAAGTCCGCTCGATAGTTGCGTTTTCCTCTAATAGTTTTACTAAAGACTGGTACAGGCAGCTTGGGCAGAATTTGGCGCCCGCGGCTACTCCGTCTGGGCAAGTGTCGGTATTATCCCAAGCCCTAATTATTGCGTCGCGTAAATTTAGCATTTAGTCCTTACTTTCTGCGTCAATATTGCTTTTGCGTTTTGCTGTATAGCCAGCGGCTTTTAGTTCCTCAATAAGTTTGCTAGCCCAGAATGAAGTTAGTCCTGGGTCGGTAGTCAATTCGTTTTCTTGTTTAAATTTTTCTACGTAAGCCGTCATTTCTTGGAAACTGTAACCGAATAAGCTTTTTATTAGTGCGTATTGTTTGTCGGTCATAGCGGGTTGATGATGTTGGCCGCCCGCGCTGGGTTTATCCGGTAGTGGTTGCCGCTCGCCCCAAGGATCACCATTTGGTTCTTGTCGGGCTTTAGCGTTTTCTACTTCTTGCTTGGTGGCGATTGACTTGCCTAACCCTATTCCTAGAGCGCCAATAGCGCGGCCCCAAGCGGACGTTTCAAGGTTCATAAGTTCGCTACCACGGGTATATGTGGTTTTTCCCTCTGCTAGTTCCGCAGCTGTACCGATACCGGGCCTTGTGTCGTCTGGGGTTCGATAAGCGTATGCCACTCCCCAAATATAAAGTTGGTTATGCTCCATAACGCCACGGTATTCGAATTGAATACTCCCATTAGGGTATGCCTTATAAAATTCTTGTAAACGCTCTTTAACGTCTACATAGTCGCCTAGGTTAAAGCCGCTCATAGTCGGCCGTCTAACTTCAAGCGGTATACACGCATTTTAATGCCTTGGTAATTGCGTCCCAGTCGCTCCGCTAATTCGTCAAAAGTTAGGTGGCCTTTGCTGTAACCGTAAATTAGGGCTAAATCGTCTGCTTTTTTCCAAGGTCGGTTAGTGTTTTTTCCTTGTTTAGGTTTTGGCATTTCCTCAGCTGGGAATAGTGAAAGTAATGCTTCGTTAGTGGCTTTTGGTAACTGGGGAATTTTTGGCGGTTCCGGTGTGGGCGCTGTTTGTTGGCCCATAAGTAAATTTACTAATACGCTTGCTGGTAATTGCTCTAATGCTTCCCTGTTCAGGGTTACTGTTATCTGTTCCATAACTTGTACCTAGTCCTTTATTCCTAGATCACGACGTACTTGCTCGTCTATTGGTGTATCTGTGTATGTTGGTTGCGGTTTTTGGTAAATCTTGTGGTAACTCCACAATAAAAGCCCAAAAGCGGCCCCACTTATTGCGATAGTGCGTATAGGTGCGTTATCCATACCACTTATTGCCATACCTAGCGTCGTAGCTGCGGCTACGTGCGCTACGTGTAGCGCTTTTTTAATTGGTGTTGCCATTTTCTCTGCTCCCTTTGTTTGCTGGCACTTCGACATCTACGTAATAACGTACTATGCGTCCTTGGCGGTGTGTTTGTATTTTTCCCGCTTTTTCCCAGTTGGCTAAAGTATTTTTAGTTACCTGTAAAAGGTTGCTAGCTTGTTCCGCTGTTAGTAGTTGCTTCATAGTTCCCTACTTTAGTCGTATTGGGTGTAATTGTGTCAAGTTTGGACTAGTTCGGCGTGTTGTCTTTATTTTGCGCCAGTTCCGGGTTAAGGAAACCCATTAGGCCAGCGACTATTGCGCCCATTAGCGAGCGATAATTTAAGTCAAATTGGGTTGCTTGCCACGACGCCAAAAAAGCGACTAGGCCGAATGCTACGGGTTTTGGTAATTGGTGCATTTTTGTCACTTTCATTTTAGGCACTTGGTAGGCTCTACGGCGTCCAAGGCGTAGCGATATGGATAAACACGGGCTTCTAGGTGTAAGTGCGGTCCGCTTGAGCTGTTGCCACTAATTCCGCTGTCCCCAATTAGGTCGCCTTGCTTGATCTTGGTGCCGGGTTTTAAATTTGTTTTCTTGCTTAAATGGGCGTAAATAAAACGGTGGTATCCGTGTTGTATAACGATGTGTATACCGTAAGCCTTGCCCCATTGTGCGGCGGTAATTACTCCGTCGTGTACGGCATACACGGGCGTACCAACACTAGCCGCATAATCCACGCCTGTATGGTATCCACAAGCCCACACGTGGCCGTGTGTACCGAATTGGCACGTTACCACGGCTTTCTTTAATGGTGCCTTAAAAGGCGGTTTTTTGGCTGCTGTTGGCATTATTTCCCCTATACCGTGTATTCGCCTGTAATAACCCAGTAGTCGTTAGTGTTAATGGTTACTGGGGTCCCTTGAGCAAATTGGGCTAACGTGGTTCCGTTTGATAAATAGGGTTTAGCAAAATTACCAGAAATTCTTACTTGGGTGGGGTAATAGTCGCCTGCGCTGTCGTCCCAAAATACGCCATTTATCCATTTATTATCTATGTAAGTATTGTTAGCTACTGGTAGAGCGAATTGAATGCCACTAGTACCTTTGGTGCCATTACCTACACTAAATTTAATTTCAAAATAAACTTTATTGCTTATTTGCTGGTATCGGCCCAGTAATGCGCCTGTGGTGCCTTTGGTCCAGCCCGTCGAAGTGTCTATGGTTGGCGTGTATGTTTGCCAAGCACCTAATAGGGCGTCTACGTCACTACCTAGCCAACCGATAGCGGTGGCGCCGTTGCGTACTAGATCGCTGCTAACGGGAATTCGAAAGCCGTTGTTAGTTGTAACCGCCATTAGATAACATCACTCCAAGTTGTTGTACTAGTTTTATACGTTGCCCAAGTGTCCCCAGCGGCTACGTTATACCACATAGTATAAGGTTTATTTTCTTTATAATCGGATAAGTAAAGTGTTAAAATTCTTTGGTTTCGTCCAAGGTTCCACGTGTAGCCCTCGACGTATCCGTTAAAGTCTTTTCCGTATTGGTTTGGCACCGCAACGCTAATACGTTGTCCAGTTCTAACGCCCACAAGGTCGCCGCGTAATGCGTTGTCAATTGCCGGGTTTTCTAAGTTAATTTGACAGCTCGATAACCTTGGCCGCGGGTAGGCTCTTGTGGCTAAAAGTATTTGGGCTTGGGTATTTGCGTCGGCGACGTTGTGTAATTCTGTTGATCTTGTGGCTGACATTCTGCCGAATTGTGTTTGGCTGTCTGGGTCCGTGTATGTGCTTCCCGTACTGGCTCCACCTGCTCCATAAGTAAGGTTTACCGCATTAGCGATAGTTGTTACCGATTGAGTAGTGCCAAGGCTGCTAGCTAATACTTGCGAGTCGTCGAGAGTAAAACTATTGCTGCGGGCTGTTCTAGTGGCGTAAGTTTCGTATTTAATATATTCCAAATCTTCATAAAGTAAACCCATTCCAGATTGTGCGGCCGTCTGCATAACTTCCAAAATCGTATGGCCGCCTTTATTATCGGCTGCGACTTCATAACCGCCGGGCGTTGCAATACTGAAAAAAGGCCAGTCGCTATACGTTGCGGCGCCAGCAATACGGTCGCCCTCTTTATGTTTAGCAAAACTCACACCACTAGCCAACGCGTCCCGCGTTAAACGCGTAAGTGGTCCCGTAGCTGTAATTGTGTAATCTATAAGCCCGTTACCATTACGCCAGTTACTAATATTTTGTGACACGTCGGTTACGTAACCAATAAATACGTAACTTTTACCACTTGCTGCCGTCGGGTCGTCTACCGCCCATTTAACTAAATCGCCAATACTTGAGTCTGGCGGTACTGGGTTATCTTGGCGTATTGAGTAGGTACAAGAAAAGGTACTTGGACTGGGTTGGTCTGCCAAGTTATTACGGCCATAGGTGCAAGTAATCGTATTTACGTCCGCAACATCATCTAATATTGCGTCGCCTACTACTAAATAATAATTGGGTGTCGGTAGTGTCACTAGATCGCTACCCTATTTAATACGACGGTTCCAGTTCGCAGGCTTGAGTCTTGCAAAATGCTAACGATACTTCGGCGGGCGCTTTCCGCGTCCACTATGCCATTTAAGTTAATAGTCGTGTGGCTTTGTTTGAATTTTGACGGTGTAGTTGTTGTTGTTGTTGAGTCGAAGCCTGGGAAATAAGTTTTAGAAAGTTGGTCCTCTACATAGGTATTTAATTCTGTACGTGTTTTTTTATTTTTACCTGCTCCAGGTGTATCGCCCAAGCCCATTAGAGCTGCTACACCGAAAGCGCCACCGATAGCGAGAATTGCGGGTAGTGCTGCGTAAAAGGTTCCGCCACCTGTTGCCGCGGCTTCCGCTCCAGCTGCAAGGGCAGACGCGCTCGTAAGTGTGCGCATAATTGTTACAATACTTTTAATCGCTGTAATCATAGCTTGCGCTGCGGTTCCAGCCTTAGCCCCGATAAAGATACCCGCCATAATAGCTGCCGTTTTTGCTAAAGCCTCTTTATGGTCTGCTAAGAATTTGAAAAAATCTTTGGCTTTTTTGCCCAAATTGTAAATAGCGTCTTCGCCTTTTTTGGCCGCGCCTGTTACTCCGTCTTCGCCAGTTAGTCCAGCCACGAAGTTAGTTACACCCTCACTAATTTTTGGTAGCCATTTTTCGGCTAATGGTGTAAAGGCTTTAAGTATGGCGTTACCCATACTTTCTTTGGCTTCATCTACCGCAATTCCCAAACGGTCCATACGTCCTTGTAATGTTTCCGCTGCGGCGGTTGCTTGTCCCTTTGTAATATCCGCGAGTTCTTTTTGGACTTTTGTAAAATCTTTCGACTTTAAGGTAGCTGCGCTGACACCTAAACCAAGGCGCCCAAGGGACGCGTTATTACCTGCATACCCTTTGGATAATGCGGCGCTAACGGTTTCAACGTCTTTACCGGTCGCTGCGCTAATATCTAAAGCAAGGTTTAATAAATCTTGGGCTTTTTTGGTGTCTTTAGTGGCACTAACTAGTCGTTGAAATGCTGGGCGTAACTTATCATCTACTACGCCCTTAGACGCCTGCGTTTTGGCTATAAAAGCTTCTTGTGCGGCTATTTGTTTTTTAGTTGCGCCCGTTGTATTTTTTAACGCGATCGCTAACCTGCGTTGTCCTTTTTCATCTTGTAAAGCGGCTTTAACACTATCCACACCAATAGCAAGGGCTACCCCGCCAATAGCTGCGCCAGCAATAGCAAAATTTTTACCTACTTTTTTAGCAAAACTTTCGGATTGTCCCGTTGCTTTTTTTAATCCTTTACCAAAATTGTCGGTATCTGCTAAAAGGTTAAGTTTTAAGGTCCTAATATTTGCCACGGTTTACCATTTCTTTCTAATAATTTTATCTACGGTTGCCAAGAAATCGCGCCTAATTTGTGGTTGGGCTTTACGAAGTGTTGGAAAAATGAAATAGCCGCGGCTACCAGACTTGAACCGTCCCGAATAGGCTGGGAATTTGCGCCCGCCTTGTGGAAAAGTATTAGGCCCGGGTTGTACGGCTCCGAATTCGGTACCAAACAATAATTCGCCATATGTAGGTTTTGGGTTATTGGCTGTTGCTCGGCGACTAACTGGCGCTTTACGTGAACCACCGACGGTAATGCTGGGTACACGGTCTTTATTCGCTTTTAGGCTTCGAGCTACTATGCGGGCTTGTGCCGGGTTTGGTGCATAAACGGCCGCTGTTTGTATTTTCTGGACTAAATTACCAACCATACGTTTATTGGTTACGCGTAATTGGTCCTGTGCTTCTTTTGGCATAGTGCGGAAAGCGGCCATAAGGGTACGGTAATCGTCTTCTTCAAGTTCCAATTTTACCGTGATACGGTCGGCACTATTCGGCATTTTCCAATAACTCCCAAGCGGTCTTTAAGTCCGTCATACTCCAAGTTTTTAAGTCTTGTAACGGAATACCGGTATGTATTGCAAGGTCTACAAGGCCGCGGTTTATGCTTCCTTGTCTATGGCTTTTGGGTAGTCTTCGATTACCTCGAAGTCTGCTAAAGCCTTAACCCAGTCTTTATAATCTTTATTGGTTTCACTAGCTAGCCATAAAGCATATGTAATTACTTTCGTACTACCGTCGGCTATTTTGGTTTGGGCTTCGGATACGGTTAGTCCAAGGTCGTCCTCTAACCGTACCCATACCCAAGCCTGATCTAGGTTTACCGTTAATTCGGTATTCGCGTTATTTAGTTTTACTTTCATTTTCTGCCCCTTTACTGGCTAATTAGGACTTAGTGACGCTTCCGCCAACAACCTTAAATGTAAGACTAGTGGTTAGGGCTTCCGTAGAGGAGCCACCAACGTTCGGTTTTTCTGGCCATACGTTGCCGCTGAAAGTCTTACCACCGGTTTTGGTTAGGAATGAAAAAGCAAGCGACGTATTTGGGGCGCTAGCCGCTGCCGCGTATAAAGCGTCGCAAACCGAAGTTGTACCAGTTCCACTACTGTCCCAGTCCTGATACATTTCAACGCTTAAAGTCGCGTCGGTACTAATGTATACGTCGGTCTGGCCACTAATTGGCTCTAGTGTTGCACGGTTAATGGTTTCTGCAAGGGTTACACTACTAGCGACGTCCGTGTAGGTCGTACCGCCAATAGTTAAAGTCAGGCCCTTACCTGTGGTAAATACTCTTGCCATTGTTTATTACTCCTTAGTAATGTATTGGGTTATAACTAGATCGCTAGTTAAATATTCGGTGCTACCTACTTCGGCATTTGTTGGTTGGCTAAAATCGCCAACACTTACCCAGTCTGGCAGCTTCTTATATACGGTTTCTATCATTTTTTCCAAGTTCACTAAAGCGGCTTGGTTATCGTTATTTATTACCATAAGCGTTATTTGAAAATTCGCGGTAGCGGTTACAGAATTAACAATATTTACATACGGTGAACCCGGCACAATAACTACGGCTGGCGCGATCATAGTTTCATTAGGGTACGCGTATACGCTGTAACTCGAGTGTTTTAAGGCTGCGGCTAGGGCTTGCCTAGTAGTTGTTAGACTCACCCTACGAACCCTCCCATACTCATATACGGGGCGATTAGGCCCGTTACACGGGTAAGTAATGCGCGTCCCAAACGGTGTGGCGCTGGGGTGAAGTCTACGGCCTGTATTTGTCCGCCCGGGCTTGTCCGTTGCTGGAAAATTTCCACGGCAACGGCTAAAGCAGCTTCTCGAATTGCTGGTACTTCGTCGTATAACGTCGCTTGGCTAGCAAGTTTTACCGTGGCCCACGGTTTAACCTTTTGCACTACTAGCTTGGCGGTGACTATGGATACTTGGAAATAGTAATTTCCGACGGCTGTAATATTTTTGGTGCCATTGAATACGCCAGAAAGTCCGCTAATAATTACGCTGTCGCCGACGTTGTAACTATGTGGGGTATATGTGTAAAACGTTACAACATTTGCGTTATCTACTTCGTAACTCCAGATACTCGAAGTGTTGTAATTTAATAGGCCGTCTACTAATTGGTCTGCCGCGTCTGCTACTTGTTGCAACATATCGTCAGGGTATAGAGTGCCGACTCCAAGGGTTACCCTGAATTCGTCTAAATCTATTTTTGCCATTAGTAAAAGGTCCTTTTAGGTGGGTGGCTGGCGCCTAGGGAACAGGCTAGGCGCCAGCCGGTCTGTGGGTATTGCCTAGGTTAGGTTAAAGCGACGTAGGCCAGCTGCGCGCTTAATAATTGTTGCTAGGTAACCGTGTAGGGAAACTTCGATCTGTAGGCTGTTAATCTGGTTTACCTGTAACTGGCGTGGTGCCTGCTCATAGATACCGATTGAGTCAGGCGAGATAATAAACGCGCTTTCGTCGATAGTGGTAGCAACCATTGAATTATCTACGTACAAGTCTAGGCCGAATACGTTACCGCGGCTTGAGCCTACGCTAATGGTTCCGCCTGCGTTTTGTGGCTGCGCTGCGTTAAAGATTGGTCGGCCTGTGGTATCCGCTGCGTTAAGCAACAATTCCCACTGTGACGCGCCCGCTACGTATGCGTTAGCGAAGTTACCAGTACCCGCGTAAGCCGCTACGGCTTCCTTGCTTGCGAAAGCCTGCAAACCTGCGACGGTTGCCGCGGTGGTGCTTGCCTGTGTACCGCCAGCGGTAATGGCTGCAATAACGGCTGCGTTTGTTGCCTTAGCATACGCCGCTACCATTTCATTCATTAGCTCGTTATAAAAGGTCGGTGTGCCTTGTAAATCGAGAAGCTCGACACTAAATGTATTCATTCCCGCGTATTTTTTGGCGGTACCTGATAGATACGTGGCTGTAATCCCGGTTTCACTTGGTGCGCCATTTTCTGCGGTTTCCGCAACGGTTGGGACGGTACCAATTTTTGGAATGGAAATGGTGTTACCGACGAAACGGTGGCTAGTTGCTCCACCACAAGCCTCGATAGTTGGACGGCCAAACTTACGCTGGGCGCTACCTACTACCTCGTTAAAGTATTCGGTCGGGTTAAAGCCCGGGTTAGTGCTTAGGGTGTCGTCGGCTGCCATAACGTACTGGCGGCTGTCGTCGTTGCCGCGGGCGGCTTTAATGCTGTGTTCTAGGTATGAAGCACCGTCGTTAATTGGGCTTCGTGGTGCGGTAAGAATGGGAGCTGCTGCCTGTACGACTGGCGCTGCGGCGGCTTCTACTTCCTCTACTGTATTTTCTGACACGGTGGTTTTTTCCTCTTCTGTTGTGTCTAAGGGTGTAGTTTCGGCGTCTACTTCTGTTTCGCTCGCCGCTACGTCTGTTACAAGTGCGTCGCTAAACGCTGGCGCGTGGACTAATGACACCTCGACAATACGGGCAGCGGTTACGTGCATTACCCCGTCTTGCATTGTGTAATTGTCTATCTGCGCCCCAACACTAAGGCCGTCACGAAGTCCGTCCGCAGCTTCTACAAGTGCGTCGCTTCCCGCTGTCGTGTTGGAAACTTTAAATGTTCCAGTAATTCCGCCCGGTGTAACCTGAAACTCGATCGCTTTACCGATAGGGCGCTGGGCGTCGTGCTGTAAAAGGAATTTGACGGGCTTCGGGTCTGGGTTAGAAATGCTGCCTAATTCAAATACAACGGGGCCAGCGGACGTATTACCAGACTTACCGAATGGCACTACTAAACCGCTAATTTGTCTAGTGGCTTCATTTGCGCCCATAATGTGGGCTGCGAAAGTAATAAAATTACTCATTTAAGGTACTTCCTCTCGGGCTTAGGTCTTCCATAGCTCGGGCTTCATCTATTGAAATAATGCCAGAGTCAATTAGTTTTACTAATACGTCTACGCGCTCGGTGGGGTTGCCGCGTAGAAAATCGTCTAATTCAAATTCGACGTATTGCCCACGTGGGGTTATATCGTCTTGGGATAGTCGGCTTTCCACTACGTCCATATAGATACGTAAACTAAAATCTAGTAGGCTGCGGCGCTCCGCCGATACGTTGCTATATGTGCTACTGGCGCTTTCGGCGTTAATGTACCAGGCGGGAATACCGACTACGCGGGCAATTTCTGAAGCCGTATATGCTCGGGCTTCCACTAGCTGTAAAGCGGCACTATCGAACCCGACAACATCTAAGTTAATTGGTCCCTCGACGTAGGCGGTCGAGCGTGTACGGCGGGCTTGCTTAAAAGCGTTAAGTAGGCTTTCTTTCTGGTCCTCGGGTAGGTTCATACCCTCATTACGGATAACCATTTGCGGTACGGGTTCTTGGGCCATACGTAGGGCCGCGGCTTCAAGTTCGATAGCGGTTTTAATGGTGCGGGCGCCACGGGCTAAAATACCTTCGTCTGGTCCCCAAAACACAATAAGCGAGCCGACACCGTTAAAAGGTACTAATTTACTGTCTACTGTCCACGACTCTATTACTTGCGTATTTGGGTCTGTGCGCATACTTACGCGTATTGGGTCTATACGTCGAGCGTTACTAACTCGGCCGTCCTCTTGTGTCGTGCTTAATACTTGTAAATAGGCGACACCGTAAAATAATAGGTCGTCCAATATCCACGCCAGCGTATTTGACCGCGGTAATGCTGGGTCTGGCTGTTTGATAAATGGACGGTTAGGTAATTCCGCTTCCGTGGTTTCCTGATAAGTAGAAAGCGGGAGCGTGGCAATAGTTCCGGCAATAATGTTACGGGCGCGGGCTACCGCTGGTACTGTCATAGCGTCGGCGCGGGTTACGGAATTGTATCCAGTCCAGCCCAAGTTATTTACGTATGGTTCGATCGTGTTGGAAACGGCAGCTGTAACGTCGGTACCGCGCATAGGTTCTAATACGCTTTGTAGACGAAGCGCAGAAAATAAGCCCATACGCGTTATTTTAAGGTCTTATAGCACATACACCTAATAATTGTGGCGTATTTATGCTCTTTTGGCGTGTCTGTTATGTTGTCCAAGTGCCAGCAAGGTTGGTACTACCTGAACCTAGTTTATAAACATTCATATAGGAACCGGTAATAAAGTCTGGTGCGGCACTTGAACCCGCGACTGATTGCGTTGCGCCAAGGTTTATACGGCCGTCTGTTGTGGCATTTGTTTTAATCCAAGCCCTAAATAAAATGTAGTGGTTTAGCCCAGTTGTCGAAGTGTAGGTACTGTCGGCGTTGGTATTTGCTGCGGTTGCTAGGCCTGCGGTGTTGTAAGTAGTTACACCAATAGCACTAGTAAATCGAAGTAATGCCGCTTGCTCGGTTAATGTGCTGGTACTTCCTGTTTGCACATAGATCAGACTTAAACGGGCTGCGGCAGCCGTGGCGCTGCTTTTAGTAGTTAATTGTAATTGGCCCTCGATTAGATAAGTCGTATCTTTGTCCACGGCGAAGTATTTGGTAGTTCCGCTTGCGTCCCTAAATACCGCTTCGGGTGTCGTATTGTTGGCAGCCTTTGTGTATGTGGCTACTAAAGCGCCATTTCCTACTGTTGCGGTAGTTGGTCCCGCTGGTCCAGTTGGTCCTACGCCGCCAGTATCGCCCGTAGCTCCCTTGGATACTAAAAGCACCCAGTAGGCTCCGTTACTTACGGACTTATTGGTTCCCGTTTGAATACAATAGTAACTACTCCCACTATCGGTAACAATATCGCCCGGGTCGTAGGTGTCGTACATATTCCAAGTCCCTAACGGTTGGGAAAATCCGCCAGCAAATTTAGCCCAATAAGTAGCTTGGGTTTTGGGGTTTTTATTGCTTCCAGCCTGAATGGCTACATAAGAATAACCGTTATAGTAAACCACGTCGTAAGCTGCGTAAGTGGTTGCACTATCCCAAACATTTGGTTTCTGTGTATAACCTTGGCCAGTCGCGCCAGTAGCACCGTTTGTTACTGGGAATGTGGTAGTCGAACCGCTGGTATACGTAATTGTGTAAGTATCGACAAGTCCCGCGGTGTTTGTTTTGGAAATTGAACTAATGCCATTTCCTGTTGGTCCGGGTACGGTGCTAGTGGGTCCCGTGTCGCCTTTATCGCCTTTAGCGCCAGCAATACCCGCTACTTGTTCGCTAATTACAATGGGCGTTTCGGTAATGCCTAAATTGGTTATGTTATCTACGACTGTTATAACGAAACTCATACGGTAACCTGCGCTTGTACGGTAAATGCGCCTTGAACTAGGCGGACTACATAACTACCGCTAGTTAGTTCTAAATCGTACACATAATTACCAGCTGGAATTGCCCCAGTTTGGGTAGCTGTTGCCAAAATAATCACTTTGCCATTATTGGTTAAAGTTGTAATTCCACCGCCTGTATTTGTGGATAATTCCAAAACTACGGCCGTATCTGGGTAACGTCTAACCTGTAATTTGGCTGTGTATCCGGTCCAATTTACGGCGCTACCGTCTTGGGTGGCTGTAAAAGTTTTATCGAGCGTTGCGCCCTGATAACAAACTATTTCGTATTCGGCTGGTGTAAGCATAAACCCACTTTATACCACACTAATACCGACACTAGCCTTAGGCGTTGCGGCGTGTCCAAGTGCCATAACGAAAGCGACGGCCGCACTAATATCTTGAACCGCAGCTTTACGAGCAATACGCCAGCCACCGTCACTACTTGGACGTCGAGCGCAAGCCGCTAAATGGGTACTTAAAAGGTCTTGGTTAGCGTGTATTAAAGTTCCAGTATTCATATTACTCATAGCAATATCGCAATAGGTACTAAACGCGGTACTTGCCCAAGCCGTCGGTGCTACTGGTACCCCGACTTTAGCCAAGTGTGGGGCAATATGGCCCGCCGTTTTTGGGTCGAAAGCGAGCGCCCTAACGGAATAAGTACGAGCTAGGTGGGCAATATCTGATGCTAATTCTAGATCGTTTAGCCCGCCGTCTTTTTCCCAGCGTGTCAGGAATACCGCAAATTTGTCGTCCCGCTGTTGTACGGTAACAAGGAAAGCCTGCGTACGGGTGAAATTTAAATCTAACCCCATAAAAGTATTGTGGCCCGTTTCCAATTTTAAGTTATCGTCCCCGGCATTATTCCAATTACTTAAATTAAATGGGCTGTCTATACTTTCTACCCATTGGCATAACATTTCGGTTCGTACCGCGTCTGGTGTATCTCGAGCGGCGGCGTCTTGTAACGCTTCAAGGGTTACGGTGTGGCCTAACGCTGGGTTAGCCGCTTGCCAAGCCCTAACGTCGTCTATCGCTAGCCCGGGCGGGGCGCTCCACTCATACCAGCCAATACGTGGCGACTCGAAAGTTAAAGCCCTAGCCCTTAAGTCATTAAGTACCGTTGAATTCGCGTCCCCCGCGTTACTCGTAATATAGGTTTGGCCCGACGTGGCCCGGGTTAGTGGCGTTGCCGCGGTCCACGCGTCCGCTTTAATTTCCCGCAATTCGTCCACATAAAGTAAATCAGCTGTTGCCCCACGCGGTCCCTCTGACGTCGCAGCCCTAACCCCATACTTGCGAATACGTTTACAAGGTCCCGTACATTCTTTAGGGAAATGGTGGCAATAAATTTCTAATTCCTCTTGGCCGTTAGTCCTCGATACCCTTTTAATTCTTTTACGTAACCACGTCAAACTTTCCGCCATATCCACTACTTGTTTAAATGTATCTAAAGCTAGTTGGCGGTTTTGAGCCATACCAATAATGGAACCCTCGCCAAAAATGTATAACCCGGCCAAAATCCTCATACGCATACAATGGGTTTTACCCTGTTGGCGGGCAACAAGTAACCCGCAAGTAGATCGTACAAAGCGGCCGTTATTGTCCACCGTTAGGGCGTCATTCATAACGTACTTTTGCCACTCCATAAGCGGAGCGCCTAAATCACTTGCTAGGTCTGCTACTACTGGCCCTAGTGTTCGCCCTTTTAGTGGCGGGCTTGCCAGTCTTGGGTTCGACGAGCCGTAAATAGGCGTCTTGG
>Ga0214919_10006407_pt1 | contig 16203 bp, 12 predicted proteins | sample LL1503_MetaG_FD_177994 | JGI IMG/M metagenome (GOLD analysis project Ga0214919, IMG submission 177994) | Freshwater microbial communities from Lake Lanier, Atlanta, Georgia, United States - LL-1503 | ecosystem: Environmental > Aquatic > Freshwater > Lake | place: USA: Georgia | collected... | reverse complement strand
TTTATATTTTTTTTCGCGTAAATCAATAAAAGTATTAAAATCACTTTGTCCAATTACTTTTGGTAATTCTTGATCTTGTAAATACAATGTAAATCCACTACCTAGCATTTGGAGAATAATTTTGCCTTTCATGTTTTTTTCTTCATCAAAGTTTACGGCGATTGATTTATCCACAATAATCTCAGCATTTTTAATGACTCTTAACTTTACTTCGGTTATCATTGAATCATTAAATACAGTCTTGATAAAGAATTGTTCTTTATTATTGGCATCTGAAAATTGGAAACCAATTTCTCCTTCTCCAGAGCAGGAAGCGAGATCGATGGAGTACGTTGCAAATGGATTAAAGCCCCCAAACCAGATTGCTGTCTGGCTTTCTTTCGTTGATTGAATAAGCAGTTTATCTTCGCTGACAAATACCTTGGAGTGTTCATCAGTGTAATGGCTGATGGGATGCATTGCAGACAATCCGATGATTTTTTTTGGTTCAATTCCAGCCAAATGAATGGATTGTTTTTCATCAAAAATCATTCGCTGCACACCTTGCCTGACAAATTTTATCTTATCTGGTGCAGTCTGATTTTGAGCGACAAGACTTAGAGTAGTAATCAGTAATGTGAAAAGGAAGATGTACCTATTATTTTTCATAATGTATTTTATTTTTGTAATGTTTTATGCTCTAATTAATCTTTAACACATCGCATAGGACAACCTAAAATATTTCCTCTTTTCTTTTTTTTGTTTGTGGTTATATCAAATACATAATCTGTTTCCCAAGGAAAAAAATCTAACTCTTAAAAATCTTTAGCTTTCATAATCTTAATCGTATTTTACATTATTATTAATTATTTTATATTGAATTTTTGATCTCAATTTAATCTATCATATACTTCAGGATCATAGTATTTTACTGTTTGTAGGTGTTCGCAATATAGTACAAGCTCTCCTTCATTTTTAAATACTTCATAGCTAGAACGACACAATCCCATGTCTTTGTATTTAAGTTGTTTATCCAAATCAGTTTTGATAGTATAAATTGTATCGCCAATAAAAACAGGTTTTATGAATCTCAATTTATCATACCCATAACTAAAAGCATTGATACAATTTGTAGCTACAAGCCCAAGTCCCGCACTGAAAACAAATGCGCCTGCTACCAAGCGTTTGCCAAATACACCTTGCTCCCTTGCAAAAATCTCATCAGCTACATAAGGATGCATATCCAATACAAGTGAATTGAATTGCATACTTTCACCTTCACTGATTGTACGACGGATGGAACGGATTCTTTTTCCTATTTCAATATCTTCATAAAACCAGTTTTCCGCATTCCATATCGGAATTTCTTTATGTTTGGATGGATCTGGATTAGGATTAATAGATTTTTTCATTATTTTAATAGTTTTTTTATGACGGAGAAAATTTTTTTAGCTAAAACTTTCCAAATTTCAAATAGGCTTTTGCAGGATCGACTCCTTGCAATATTGATTTACGAACCAGATTCTCAGTTTGCATTACTTTTTCTGTTTCTTCTACTACTTCATTAACAATTTCCTTGGGTATAATGACAATACCATCCCTATCTGCGAGTACATAATCATTTGTCCTAATTTGAACTCCTTCAATCTCTATTCTTTTTCCTAACGCTGTTATAGCCCAAGCAGAGACAATGTCTTTCGGGGTGAAGTATTTACAGAAAACAGGCCAGCCAATTTTTTCAATAAATTCACTGTCTCTACAGCCGCCATCAACAATAAATCCTCTTACTTTTTTAAATGCCAAGGTTTCCGCAGATAATTCACCCATGTAGGCCATTGTTTGATCATTGGGCTGACAGATCAAAACCGAATTAGATGGAACCGCAGAAAGCATTTCACACCATTTTAATAAACTGGTATGCTTATCCAACGAAGCATTGATTTCACCCTCAATTGTAAAAATCTTTCCGGCAATTTTTTGATGATTAACCATTGGACGGATATTGTTCTGCAAAACATTGTTGGAATATCCCATGTTACGCAGCACATCATACACAGCTCCCGTGTAGCATTGTTCTAATCTGTCAGATAATAAATTATCCATAAAGAAATTTAAATTTATTTCAAAACTAACTTTGGTTCAAGTTAATTATTGCTTACTGCAAGAGATAATACTTACTAGAATTACTTACTCATTTTTATGCTGCCATTTTTATCAGATTCATAGGCGGCTTCTACACAAGCCATCGTATAAATACAATCTTCCACAGAATTATCCGGAGAATTAATTGAACCATCTGCCGCTTTCATCATCTCTGACATTGATCCAATGAATGCATTTGGAAACCAGCTTCCTTTTATATCCATCGTTTCCCATTTACATTCTTTTCCCTCTTCAATAATTATATATTCAAATAAATCCGGAACACCCTCAGGGTAATTCATCAGGGCACCCATCTTTATTTTAATGGCACCTTTGGTTCCTTCGAATTTTATGAAAGAATTTTGGTTATGCAACCCAAATTGATGACAATGATTCGTGAGAATATTGGCTCGTATCATGTCGCCATAGTCCATGATAATACTGCTTCGAACAGATGCTAATTGCGGCATCAGCGGATGCTTTACCGTTTTGGCATACATGCTAGTTGGGTTGCCTAAGAAAGTGCGTATCAAATCAATATAATGAATACTATGGTAAAGTATTTCTAAACGGCTTGCTACAAAAAGAAAATCCCATAAATGCCATGGCGTAAATACATTCACATTTATTTCAATATCGCATAAATCACCGATCATACCTTTGCTTATCATATTCCTAGCAGCAATAATATACGGGGCATACCGAAGTTGAAAATTAACCCCTGCAATCATTTTCTTATCCCTTGTTATTTGAAGTATTTGCTTAGCCTGTTCATAATTTTCTCCCATGGGCTTTTGTATTAGAACTGTAGCCTCATCTGACAACTTTTGTAATAATCCTATAATCTCATCCCCCGGCACTGCCATATCAAACACTACATCTTGCGGGGCATTCTTAAGTATTTGTTCTAAATTTTCATACACTACTGGTATTGAAAATTTATCTGCGGTGAATCTCGCTTTTGCTATATTGATATCATAAAGGCCGGCTACAGTAAAACCTGCAAGTTTATATGCAGGAAGATGTGCATCATTTACAATTCCTCCTGTCCCTATTATTATTATTGGACGAGGGTTTCGCGGTAAAGAAAAATCAGGTTGCATATAAAATAATAAACAGTTTTATAATTTGTACTGAATCAAATTTGCTAATTCACAAAGCTGATTCTGTACCGAGATAATTACCATAGGTCAGAATCAATATTGACAATATTAGGATAGTCAATGCAAGTGCCAATACCCATTTCGTTCTTCTTTTACCGCCCATCCATTCTTTTAATACCAAGCCTACAATACTGCTAAACAATACCAATAGGATCATGTGGACTGCCCAACTACTAAACTTATATGCCCCCATAAGGGTATGCCCAAGTCCATAAAAAAAGAATTGCGAATACCACATCAATCCGGTTAAAAATGCCAGTAAATAATTTAATGATAATGCAAACGACTTTTCATTACCCAATATTTTTTTATACTCACCAAAAGTATTTTGTTTAACGTGCAAATACATGCAGTAGATTGCAGTAGAAAAGAAAGCGCCCGCGTTTGAGAAAATATAGATTATGTTGCCCTGAAAACGACCAGCTCCATATTTCACGGCTACATCAGCTATTGGCTGCCCCTGGTCTAATGCAAAACCATACACTCCAGAAAGAATACCAGCCAATAAGCAAAGTGGCAATCCCTTGGCAAGGGAAAATGAAGATGATAAATTTTTATTTATTTCCAGATCCTTTTCTTTAAGCCGGCCTGCCAAACCACAAATTGCAATGCCCAGTGCACCGATTGCTACACCTGACATTACCCAGCCCGAACCTGTTTTATTTAATATCATTCCCAATTCACCATGCACTAATGGTGGCAACAGTGTACCCACCACACTGGAAATACCTACCGCAATAGCATAGTTCAATGAAAACCCAACATATCGAATGGCAAGGCCAAAAGCTGTCCCGCCAATACCATAAGCTGCACCTAGTATAAATGATTTGTACATAGCATCTTTAGGTGCTTCTAATATCACCTGCCACAACTGGGGTATAGTAATCCATGCGCCAATAACAGGCAATAGCAACCAGCAAACAAATGCCTGAGCCAACCAATAGGTTTGCCATGACCATGACTGCGTCTTTTTCTGAGGTGTATAGCATGACGATGCAGCGGATGCACCAATTGCATGAAATAAAACTCCGTTTATAACGCTCATAATTATAGGGCTAATTTGTAAAAAAATGTTGCATTCTTATATAATACCTTTTCTTGTTCTTCTAATGTCAATTCTTCTTCAAAGATTTGCTGATAAGCAAGCCAAGCTTTATTATAAGAACCGGCTAACAAAGCTACTGGCCAGTCACCCCCGCAGAAACAGCGATCAATTCCAAATAATTCCAACACATACATCACATAAGGTTTTAGGTCATCCTTTGTCCAGTTATTTCCATTACCAACAGTAGTTCCTAGACCTGAGATTTTAGCGTATAAATTGTTATGCTGTGATGCTTCTTTCATCAATTCTCCCCACCGGCCAAATAGTTCTTTTGAATGGATAGGTGGTTGGTTCAAGTGATCAAAAACCATTTTCAGGTCAGGTAATTTTTCAGCTACTTTAATAGATGCCTGCAAATGCGCTGAGTTTACTCCCACAATATCATAAGTAAGATCATGTTTTGCCAATATTTGTAGGCTTTCTAGTACATTTCCGTTCAGCAGCCACTGGGTATTAACTTCGGTGTGAATAAGGTGGCGACAGCCCTTGAAGTAATCATTGTTCAAATAATTTGCTAATGGCTTTTCCATTGCTACTGGATCTAGTAAGGGTAGCCACCCAACTACCCCCTTTATCCAGTCTGTTTGATCTGCTACCTCCAGCATCCTATCAGTATCTTCAAAATTATTAGCTGCCTGAACTAATACACCATCCGTAACGTTTGCTTTAGAAATATTTGGAGTTAGTTGGTCAATGGAATAGGTTTTATTGAGTATGCTGGTATCATTTTCCAACCAAGTATATTCTGCTCTTTCCAAATCCCATACATGAACATGGGAATCTACAATATGTTTTATCATAAAAAAATTATATTATTGTTATAAATCAAATTCTTTTTGGATGGCTATGGTATGCTCGCCCAAAGATGGAGCCCCTTTTGCCGATTTCAATATTTGTCCATCCACTCTAATCGGGCAGCGGGTTGTTTTTAAAAATTGATTGCCTATCGAAACATCTTGTTCCATATCCAGTACTTTATACCCGTCTTGCTTCATCAGCATATCATAATCAAACACTTCCGCACACCAAATATCTTCAGGCTCTAATATTGCAAGCCACTCAAGAGCTGATTTAAGGTTTAGATGATCTTGTAAAATCACTTTTATTTCATCTCTTTTATCAAACCAATCTGAAGGATTTGTATAGAATACCAATGCATCACATCCTAATAATCGCCCTAAGCTTGGAATATCTACCATGGCCAGCGCTAGGTATCCTTCGGCTGTCTTATAAATACCATAGGGTGCTCCAATGTAGGGGTGTCCATTACTTACAGCACTTCTCAGCGGCAATGTATGGCCATCATTATAAAAGCAGGTTAATACCTCAAATTGAAAATCAAGCAGACTTTCTAACATACTCACCTCTACCAATGCTCCTTTGCCATTAGTAAAGCGGTTAAATATTGCTGTTAATATTCCCTGTACTAAGTGGGTGCCGGCCAATATATCAGTAACTGCAACTCCCATGGGCGTGGGATTGTCCTCTTTATTTCCACTCAAAAAGGTAAGGCCAGAAACTGCTTGCAACAGCAAATCCTGACCGGGCTTGTCTTTCCACCCACCCTCATCACCATAACCATTGATGCTGGCATATACCAGATTGGGATTGAGCGCTTTGACATTATCATAAGAAAGTCCAATACGTTCCATAACACCTGGGCGGAAATTATGTATCAGCACATCCGCTAACACAATCAACTTTTTTATTTCATTCAAGTCGTGTAGGTTTTTTATATCCGCTTGATAGCTTTCTTTATTACGATTAATCGCATGAAAAATAGTTGATTCTCCATTCACCTTCACATCACTCACATACAATGAACGGCAGATATCTCCAGTGACCGGACGCTCTATTTTTATTACTCTAGCCCCCAAATCTGCCAGCCGTAAACTAGCTGAAGGACCAGACAAAAACTGGCTAAAATCAAGTATTAATATATCTTCTAAAAGTTTCATGTTGTTTTTTTATTTTCCACCTCCTTTTTAAGTTTCTCTGTGTGCTCACCAAGTTTGGGAGCAGGGTTGGTTGATAAAAAATATTGTCTATTAATTCTAATAGGGCAACGTGTTGTCTTGATTTTTTTATTTCCCACAATAAATTCCTGTTCCATATTCAATCTCTGGTAGGTTGAAGTTCGCATCAATTCTTCCCAGTTTAAAACTGGCATGACCCACAAATCGTGTTCATGCATTTTCTGCAGCCAAGTATTTGTATCTTCAGTAAGAAAGCATTTTGCTAAGACAGATTTAATCTCATCCCTCTTTTTAAATGTTTCACTTTCATTATACTTTTCTAATTCCTTATTTTGAAGTACTTTATTTAATTTTTCAAGCGGCATCATAGCCACAGCAATATAACTATCCAATGTTTTATAAATACCATAAGGTGCGCTTAACAAGGAATGGCCGTTATTAAATTCAGATCGCTTTGGTTGTTGGTTGGTTTGAAAATAAGTAGTGAAAAATTCAAATTGAAAATCTAGTAAAGATTCTAATAAACTTAATTCCAGCAAAGCACCCTGTCCAGTTTTATGGCGTCGAATGAGTGCTGCAAGTATTGCCTGTACCGCCTGATTGCCACATAAATAATCACCTATTGCCAGGCCAAACGGTATCGGGTAATCATTTTTATTACCTGAAGAATTAGTCAAACCCGAAATAGACTGAGTTAAAAGATCCTGCCCAGGTTTGTTTTTCCATGGACCTTTTTTTCCATAACCTGATATTTCAGTATAAACAATACCGGGATTTATTTTTTTTACTGATGCATAATCCAATGCTACATTTTCCATCACTCCCGGACGAAAATTATGTAATATTACATCGGCTTTCATAATGAGTTTTTTTACAAATGCCATATCCTCCGGATTTTTGAGATCGGCAGCAACGCTTTCTTTATTCCGATTAATCGTATGAAATATTAGTGAACTTTCATCCAACCAAAAGTTTTTTATAGCCAGCTGACGGCAGGAGTCCCCTTTAACAGGCCGTTCAATTTTGATAACACGAGCCCCCAAATCGGCTAGTCTCAAACCCGCAATAGGGCCCGATAAATATTGACTAAACTCTAAAATGGTCACTCCTTCCAATGGTAACTGCATACAGCTTATATTGTTATTTTCTTCGTTTATTGCTTAGATAAATTTTATTCATTTCCTCCAATACTTTTTCGGGCCTTCCTTTATTCAGCATATATTGTTGTAAAGGAATACCGGCACAATCCTGAAAATGTAGATAACCATTGTATCTTGGCCTCACATAAGCTCTATCCAACGCGTCAATTGTATTAATAAAATAATTATTGGAATTCCTATTTACATCATCATTTACCCATGCAGAACGATGACCTGGTTGCCCCCCATGCTGAACATACAAAGTAGATTGTATTTCTGGGGAAACTACCCAGGATGCAAATTTGATTGCCCATTCCTTATTTTTTGTTAGAGCTGATACAGCAAGCCCTGTCCCACCAAGTGTACTTTTTAAATGATTATCTGATTCAAATGAAACAAGGTCTGAATAGGTAAGTAGAAATTTAGCATATCCATTACGTGAATAATTCGAGTAGCCATAAGCAAACGGGCAGTACCAATAATTATCTGTTGACGTCATTAACTCAGCTACAGCAATTGGATTACATTCAAACATTTTTTTATCCAACAAACTATATAATTCTTTCATGGTATTCAATGCTTTCAAACCAGTTTCATTATCAATAATTTCTTCCTCATTCAAAAAAGGTTCATTGCCATGCGCTAGGCAAAACATATAAAAATTCATCAATAAATCAATCGGTATAGCCGGCACAGCTAGCTTTCCTCGTTTTGCCAAAGCAATTACTTCCTGCCATGTAGTCGGAATGGATATCTTATTTTTTTTAAACAAATCTGCGCGGAAACTTGCCACACAAGTAGCCGCATCAATAGCCAATGCCCATTGATGGCCATCATAATGATAACTCAAATGAGAATAACCTACTGAGTTTTTTAATTGATCATCTAAATATTTTTTTGGTAAATATTCATCTAATGGCAAAACACATTTCTTAGCAGCAGCACAGCCCACCCAAGGATGATCAATGATAAGCAAATCGTATTGTTTAGTTAATTTTTCCAAAGGGTAATCTGCAAATTCCTGCAGGCTACGTTTTTGCCAGATAATTACCACATGTGGATATAATTCAGTAAACCTTTGAGCCGCCGCAAATAGAGGGGTAATTCCCCGGCTATGACCCCAGGTTATTCCATTTAAAACGATCTTACTCATCTGTATTTTTATTTTAATTCCCCGCTTTTTCAACGAGCAGAATATGCTCACATATCATTACTAATTCATTGTGCTGATTAAATGCTTCCACTAATTCTGTGATTAAACCATAGCCAGGTTTTTTGTAATCTTTTTTCTCTTTGATCGCAACTTTTACTTTAATGGTATCTCCAATAAAAACTGGTTTAAGAAAACGCAAGCGTTCATAACCATAGGTAATAGCTACTTCATTGATAACGGAGGCGGTTAAACCAATAGCAATACTAAAAATAAGTGTGCCATGTGCAATGCGTTGCTTGAAAGGTTGGGTTTTACACCATTCAGCATCCATGTGATGCGGAAAAAAATCACCCGTTTGGCCGGCATGGATTACAATATCCGTTTCCGTAATTGTCCTGCCCATGGTTTCGCGAACACTATTTATTTCTACCCCTTCAAAATATTTTTTTTCAGACATATAATCTTAAAAAATAGTTACTCATGGCCTGAACAATACCACTTCCCCTTTCGAAGTGTTTATTTCAACCTTATTGGAACTCAATTTTGTTGTTCCCTTATTGTTTTTCATGGTTGCTCCATTTGCCCATGGCAAAATCATTTTCAACTTTGTACCTGCTTCACTGATAATTTTGATTTCCTTTACTTTACCATCTTTCAGTGTTGCACTAACTAAAAATGCGCCAACAGCCCGAAGGTTTTGGAACTCAGCATCTTTATTCATCGGCCAATTGGGGAAGAATCTGATAGTACCATCGTAGCTTTGCATCAGGCATTCATTGACAACAACAGGCAAGGCGAAATTTTCAAACCAGATTCCCATTTTGGACATATAATTATAGCTCGTCAAATCATTATACCTGCCACCTGTTTGCATAGCCATATCAGTTGCTGTTCCGTTTGGCAGCAAAGAATACTTTACCTGTCTTTTAAATCTTTCAATATCAAGCAATCCAATTCGCGCAGCTTGTAAATTAATAAATACGAGGTCATTGCCACCTTCGTTTTGTTGATTTTGAAAGGTGTTTTTCAATAACTTAAATGTTTCAGCATCTGAATTCAAGCCATGATCTTCTCCCGGAAATACAGTAATCAAAGCATTGGGTAGATTATAAACTACCTGATCATGCTCACCAGGAACAGAAACTAATACCTTTCCATATTTTTTTGATTCGGCAGTAGGATAGTCGGGAAAATGCGCCAAGATATCCTTAACATCTGCGATAAGTGCTTTTTCGCTGTTTTCAACACCTAAAATGGTTGTTGCTTTACAAAAGGCATTAAAAATGAATTTTGTTAGCGTTAAATCTACCGAACAATCATAATTGTATTTAAAGCCTGGCCTTAAGCCATATAACTCTGGTGGAACCGTAGGAAAGATATGATATTTGTCATCCTTCCATCGCTCTCCACCCTTTGCTTCAGACCGATTCATGTAAGCAACCAGAAATTTGACTGCTTCTTTTATTGGAGTATATGCTCTATTTTCCAAAAACTTTTTATCACCGGAATAAAGGTAATGCCACCACAAGCCTTGAACTGCAAAGGGTGTTTCTGATATCTCCCATCCCCAAGTAGGAACCGGATAAGGATTCATGGTCATATCCACTGGGTAGGCAGAGTGAGGAAAATAGGCGCCTGGCAAACCATAATATTCCTTTGCCCATTTCTGGCTTACCTCCATCAGCGATTCAATTAAATTTACATACGGTAGATTTTTTTCAAGATGGTTACTTGAAAAAGTCATCCAAAAGGGCTGCTGGGTATTATAATTCATGTGATAATCACCATGCCATGCAGTTCCTATCTTGTTATAGCTCCAATTAGCAAAAAGGCCCGGACAGGTAGCACCATCTTTAGCAGCACAATTAAAAAAGTAAAGATTCTGGTACCAGGTTTGTTCTAGAAAATCGTCACCTAATGCTATACCCGATTTGTTCCAGTAGGTTTTCCATGTAATGATATTCTTATCCAAAGATTTAGTAAAATCTTGCGAAGAAGGTTTACTTTCTGACGAAAATTGGTAAGACAAAGCGGTATTTAATCCTTGTTGAAGCGTAACACAGGCAACAAATTCATTCGAAGGCATTAATCCGCCCTCTAATGGAGCCATCGGCTCTTCATTTCCATTCCAATTAATATGAGATTTTTTAAAAAGCGCAGTATTGGTCTCTACAGCTAGGCGAAATACCTTGTCCTTAGGATGTCCTTTTTTTAAATCGTAGTCCTTTGGTTCCAGATAGGGCATTATCTGGCTGAAAGAAAGCATTCCCTTTCCCAAATCTTGCTCTATAGTATTTTTTGGAAATTCTGAAGGGGTAGAAGGGTCTGGAATTACTTTTATACGATTAAAAATATTAGGTTGCTTGTTCCCTTTGGAATCTACCAACTGCATCCAAAGTTTATCTTCCTGCATGTCGGTAAATATTTGTAAAGTCACTTCTTTTTTGTCACCTGTCAGCAATTTAACTTCACACAATCCTTTTGATATATCAAGATTATACCCAATCATTTCTACACTGCGCCGATCAAACCCCAATAATACAGAACCGCATGGAAAAGGACGTGGATAAGGCTTTCGGTAATTTTCAGCAGCCATCAAACTATATTTGGCATACCATGGATCATCTGTAAGCAAGGCGAGTGTATCAGAAATTTTACTTACCTTATCAAATACAGAATTAAAAGTGCCTAATTCTTTGCGATTATCTTCTGCCAGACGAATATCCCAAACATTGTTATGGCCAAAACGCAAAACAATTGCGTCAGGCGTGGTAGTTACCACCACACCCATGCCCCCATTTCCTAATAAGGCTCCCTGAAAAAAATCTGCTGCGGGACCATCAAAAATCAAGGAATGTTTTTTCGCTCTTTCGTAGGATGAAAAGTTTTTGGCAATTTGCGCACCTGACTGATAAGTAGTAAGAAAAAAAGCGAAAAATAGTAAGATGTAAATATTCTTTTTCATTTTATTGTAATTTATATTGAAGTAATTTTAGAAATAATTAGAACGAATAAATTGATTGATTTAAAGATTAGAATCAATATTCTAACTCAGCACTTTAAGCTGATTAAAACTCATCCCTTAATTATATTTTTCAGTCCATTTATAAATTTATTTACCAATAGTCAAAGGCTAAATATGAGCTCATGCAAAATCGAATCAAACAGTTTTAACACAACCTATTGCTGAGCCTCAGAGAATAATTTTGCTATGTGCTTTTGTTGCATATTTCCTTTTGCCGCATATTCTTCCATTCGCCTTTTGAAACCAGCATACATTTTGAGCGCGGCTTGTTCGTAAAACTTGTCAATCCCAATTTTTCTTTCCTGGGTGATGGCACGATAGTAGCCCGGACCAGGGTCTAAGGCAATATGAACCTGATAGGCCTCAAAGGATTTTATTGTTGAATTGATGAATGCCTTGTCATAATCTGATCCCTTTTCCTTAGTCAGAAGTAGTTCCATATTCGAGAGGATTGCGAATGATCTTTTTAATGAATTAGGAAATTCAGTAGATTCTTTTGATTTAGTATTTTTCTCTAAAACCATTGCTGGAATAATCGGATAATCTAATGTATTTGATTCATTAGGCCAGCCTCCCGTAGTTGTAATTTCAATTTTTGCTTCTTCGGGAAGTTCATTGAACAGAAGATCAATTTCGTCAGATAGCTTTATTTTAATAGCCTTGCCATTGATTGTAACCGATTTTACATTGGGGCCTCCGTTTTTGCATGAAAGGTAAAGTTTTTTCTTACCAAAGCTGATTGGTTCCGATTGAGTATATTGAGTGATGGTACTAGGCACTCGAGGCCTTAGAATAATTCGGTCTGATCTATAGTCATAATCAAATAGCCCCCTAATCGTAGCAGCTGGAATTGCGAAGTTATCAATCATTACAGCCACACCGCCGACCTTAAACTTGCCTGCGTCGGACCATGGATTATTGGTGTTCTCACCTCTTTGCGACCAAGGAGCATCCATCCGAAAGTCTTTCGCCCATTTCATAGCCCGTATTGCAGAACGTCTTATGTCTTCAAATTTACCCAGTCGGTAGTACATCAAAATAGCCCTCCCTTCTACTGTGCCCCAAACTCCACCATTTACCCACTGGCCAAAGCCCCAAAATCCTTCAAATCCCCGACCGGATGTGTTACCCCAATTCATATAGGTATCATCTAATCCTGGTGCATTGGTAAGTAAAAAATCAAAAGGACGGATTTCCGGAAATGATGCTATCTGTTTATAAATACTTCCGGCTATTTTTTTATCAACAACACGCAATGCGACTGCATCAGCATTTACAACACCTTCCAAATATCCAAACTGTTTCTGACCCAGAACACCGTGTTTGATACCATCCGGTTCGATTGATCTGACTAAATAATTAGAGGGAGTTAGTAATTTTGAAAGCGATTCCCGAGTAATCTTTTGTCGTCGTTTATACTCCATTAACTTGTCTTTGTTACCTGTTAACTTAAACAGTTCAACCATACGATCAAGTGCTGCAAGATATGTGACCGTTAGACCTGCTAGATAACCCTTGCCAAAACTACCATCGGGCTGTCTAACACCTCCGTAGCTTGGAGCCAATAGATTACACGCTGGGCCAACAAGAAACAGATTGTTATTTGGATCTCGGGTTGTTTCAATTAGGTTGCAGCCCCGCTCCATTTTAGGCAGATAATAACCAATTGATTTTAAGTCGCGACTTCTCAGCAGAATTTCTGATTCCATGACAACACCTGCTGCAGTCGCTTCATAAAACCAATCGTGTGACTTTACGTTACCATCCCCTTGCCTGTAGGCAATTTGTCCTGGTGCGGCAGCATCACCTAAGCAGCCATCAGGGCCTATCAGTTGAGAGAGAATATCTGGGCTATCACCTCCCCACATTCCCCTGCGTTTTCCATCTCCCTGATTATCCCAAAACAGATCCCAAGATCTTTGTAAAATGGAAAACCATGGTTCCTGAATAAATGGCGTTGAGGCGTATGAAAACCCATAGCTGTTTTGAATCCACCAAGCGTCCCATCCAGCCCCTTCAGTGAAAGTATCCCACTCAGGCTTATAAACCATCGACAAGTTGGGCAATGTAGGGTTAGGATGGAAAAAGGCAAATGATTCATCTATGAGACGAAGAAAATCAACGTCACCTGAACCGCTGCAGAATTTGCCTTTATAAATATTCATATTCTGCGAACCCTGCCCAAACCCCATTGAACTGATTGATAACAAAAAAATAAAAGTCAGCGTCTTCATTTATAATATTATTTTGATTGAGCTGATTAAATGATGTTACTCATTTTTATCCACCAATTTTAAGCGGCTTAGGCTCAGTAATTTTTTTTTATAAACCTCTATCCTAAGCGGGTCTGATGTATCTGCAATTCTATTTCTGAATTTAAAATTTTGTACTGCGATGTGTACTGATTAAGTCAATAGATCTAACTAAACTGAACGATTATAATTCTTAAACGCGGTCAATTTAAAATTACACATTAAACATTAGTCTACCCTTTTCTTCAAAGTTAAATATGGTAGCTAAAGAAAGGGGCTTAGGTGAAAACCCAACCCCCTTTTAACCAAAACAAATCGAATCTACCAAAACATTTTTCCAATTCTTTTATATTAAATCCATACGAGCTATAGATTATTTTTTATTATTAATATCCAGGATTTTGTGTTAAACTTTTATTTATATCAATTTCAGATTGCGGAAAAGGAAATAAATAATTTTTTGAATCAAATTTGTATTTGGTTCCACTTCCTGGCATAACTAGTGAATTAAGATAAGTTTCAGCCAATTTCCAACGTCTAATATCGCTGTATCTTCGTCCTTCCATCCCAAATTCAACTCTCCTTTCATTCCAAATGCGGGCTCGCATTTCATCTTTAGTCAATCCATTCGGAATTGGTGGCATTTTAATACCAGGCCTGCTTCTAACTAAATTGATAGCATCATAAACATTGGTAGTAGGACCACTTGTTTCATTTGTTGCTTCTGCAAAATTCAATAAAACCTCTGCATATCTAATCAAAATCCAGTCCTGCTCACTTTTAGTAGAATAATCAACCGGTAGAACCTCAACATTTGCCCCCTTAGTTGGTTCGAAACCTGTTACTGAATTACCATTATAGGCATAGTTAACAATTTGACCTGAAGCTTTTACTGCTGGGTCGGCAAATGCTTTTAGAGTTAATAACATTCGAGGGTCGCGGTTTAATTTCCATTTAGTCGCATCATATAATGGCGAACTGGTAATTGGAAGTCCATCGGTACATTCAAATGCATCGGCTAATTCCTTGCGCGGATTAAATACGCCATGCCACTCAATTCTAATATCCTGATTGCTGAAATTGTCTGGATTGAGATATCTAGTGGAAAACATGATTTCCGGATTATTAGACTGACCTGCTGCTAAAAACAAATTCTGGTAGTTATTGTAGAGGCTATACTTCCCTTCTGTCATAACCTGTTGGGCTGTAGCTGCTGCACCTGCCCAATCTTGTTTAAATAATAATACCCTAGATTTAAGAGCTAAAGCTGAGCCTTTTACAGCATGTCCAGAATAAGTAGTATTGGGTAGGCCTGCAATAGCAGCCTCTAAATCAACGAGTACCTGTGCAACAACTTGTTCTTTGGTACTTTGTTTTATTGCAGACTCAGCAATAGTGGCCGGCGACTTTGTATAAAGCGGAACACCTCCATAAAAATCTGAAACAGTAAAATAGAACAATGCCCTTAAAAAAAGAACCTCTGCTTTGTATTGAGTCTTAGTAACATCTGGAATAGATACCTTATCGATATTTCCCATGAAAAAATTACAAGTAGCAATACCCTTAAAACAATCAGTATAAACAGTAGAAAGAAGACCTCCCGAGGTTGGATCCATCTGACCTAAGGCAAATGTGCCTGTAGAACTGGCACCTAAACTTTGACCTCCTTCACATGCATCCCCAGCCATAATATCAAGGGACATATTACCTTCGCAATTAAAAGTATTACAGTTAAGCCTAGAGTAGCAACCAGCCAAAGCCATATCGGCATCATTCTGCGTTTTCCAGAATGTAGGACTTGAGATTTGATCAAGTGGATTTTTGTCTAAAAAGCCTTTTTTACAACTCATTAAAAAGGAAGTAATAAGTACAATTATTAAACCTTTAAAAGCGATATTTTTTATAAACTTATTCATAGTATTATAGTTTTTTTTATTAAAGTTTCACCTTTATTCCAAAAGTGTAGGTCTTTAGTTGTGGATAAGCTTCAAACCATCCAGAATTGGCTTTTTCAGGATCAGATCCTGGCCACTTAGAGACGGTTAACATATTATCTCCGGAAACATAAACACGAACATTTTTAAATCCAATTTTTTGGGTGAGTTTACTGGGAATATCATACCCGATAGCCAAATTCTTCAACCTCCAGTAAGATGCATCAAGCAAAAAATAAGAGTTCGTAGTGCCAGTCACAGGCCCGTATCCGGAAATATACATTGCTGGATACAGATTGGTTGATCCATCTTTTGTCCACTGATTCTTAACAAGA
>Ga0214919_10006406_pt1 | contig 16205 bp, 13 predicted proteins | sample LL1503_MetaG_FD_177994 | JGI IMG/M metagenome (GOLD analysis project Ga0214919, IMG submission 177994) | Freshwater microbial communities from Lake Lanier, Atlanta, Georgia, United States - LL-1503 | ecosystem: Environmental > Aquatic > Freshwater > Lake | place: USA: Georgia | collected... | reverse complement strand
CGATTGCCGTGGTAATCAATCTCTAAATCACCAGGCTCAGTAAGGGCACTTGCCGTTGCCTCAATACCCCATTTTGAGAATGACCCAATACTTGGCGTGATTTGGCAGCGACCACAAATGCCGCGACCACCACATACCGAATCCAAGTCGACACCAAGACGACGCGCAGCATCGAGCACACTTGTGCCCGTCTCAACTTCTCCGTCCAAACCAGACGGAGTGAATACAACGCGATTCGTCATGAAATCAAAATCCCCTGTCGTTATTGTGCAGTGCGACGACGACGACCCTCGCGGTCACCACGCCCACCAGTTGGAGCATTTGGATCACGATTTTCCTTGATCCAGTTTGCACAGTTTTGGTCGTTGCCGGTCAAGACGTCGGCTGCCATTACTGCTGCTTTCACTTCTGGGTGTAAAGGACTCATGATCGCTGAAGTCATTCCAGCGCCCATCGCCATTGACAAGAAAGTTCCTGTAATCACTTGGCGATTTGGCAAACCGAAACTTACGTTGGAAGCTCCACAGGTTGTGTTGACTTTGAGTTCATCGCGCAAACGACGAATCAAGGTGAATGCCTGCTGTCCGGCCTGACCAAGTGCACCAATTGGCATCACCAACGGGTCAACAACAATGTCGCTGTAATGAATTCCGTAATCGGCGGCACGATTGACGATCTTTCGTGCAACTTCAAACCGCACATCTGGATCCATGCTGATACCGGTCTCGTCATTGGATATCGCAACTACTGCCGCGCCGTACTTTTTGACCAATGGCAGCACTCGTTCCAGGTTCTCATCTTCACCCGTAACAGAGTTAACAAGAGCCTTACCCTTGTACACAGCAAGACCAGCTTCGAGTGCCTCGATAATTGAAGAGTCAATCGATAGCGGCACATCAGTCACCGACTGAACGAGTTGTACTGCACGCGCCAACAGTGCTGGCTCGTCTGCGAGCGGAATACCTGCATTGACGTCGAGCATGTGTGCACCGGCCAACACCTGGGCGATGGCATCAGCTTCAACTCGGCTGAAGTCGCCATTTTTCATTTCCTCTGCCAGCAATTTGCGACCTGTTGGGTTGATGCGCTCGCCGATCATTACGAATGGACGATCAAAGCCAATGACGACTTCGCGTGTTGGTGAGCTCAGGATTGTATGTGTCATGTCATTTTCCGTTTCGTTGTGAGAATTATTGTTGTTCGCTATTTGTGATGTCTGTAGCTTCTTCGTTCATTTCTTCTTCAAGTTCCTCGAGAGCAGCCAAATCCTTGGCGGCAACTGTGAGTTGCTCGATGTCCTTCTCGAATCCACCCGCATACGCCAGCACACCTAGGTGCTGACGGGAATACTTCGCTTCGATCTCGTCGGCAACCTTTTGTGCGGCTTCGGCAAGAGTTCCTTCCAGCGGTAACGAATCTCGACTCCACTGAGCGATGTCTTCTTCTGCTGTATAGATGTTGGCCTTGCGCTTTGCGCGGTCAATCGCGCGTTGAAATTTGGCCGAGAGCACGACCTGATAGCGATCTCTTCCCATTTGGGCGTTGACTTGCGCCGGAATATCACGCCACTTGATCACCACTACCGAGTTTCCGCCTCTTGCCATTGTTACACGCTCTCTTTTTTCACTAGGGGAACTTTGATGTTTTTAGGGCTTTTAAATGTTACGGGAATCGAGCTCGCAAGACCTTGCACGCCAACATGACGATGTTCAAACGTCAAACCAAGTTGCATTGCTGCTGCTTTCGCAAACTCAACAACTTTAGGATCGGTTGTCTGCGACAAGAGAACAACGCGGGTGTAGTTGGAGAAATATGTGTCACGCAATTCCGGGTGGCGGTCAAGACCAAGACCCTCCCACACCAAGGCCGTGAAATGCTTTGCCAAAAAGTCGGTGAGGTAAAACGTGCCAGGTTGATCGTCATGTAACTGAGCAAACAATTCAGAACCAGCAAAAAATTCGTAGCAATGTGAGCCAGGAATTCGTTGCACATCGGGATACGACTCAAGCATGCGATCGAGTGCGCCACCCGTGCCACAGTCGGCGTAGCCAACCATTGTTGGGCGCGAGCCGCGACCATCTAAATGTTCACGAAGTGCAGGCACGATGCCCTCAGGACGATTGTGCAAGTTGGCTGGCAAGTAACGCACTTCAACAGCTTCATTGAGTCCGTTGATGTTCAGCACTTCACGAAGCTCTGACACGAGCGCCCCGCAGGCGATGATCAGCGGACGATTGTCGTCCGACATAAAAGCCTTAGTCCTTTGTTACTAGTTGACCGAAGGGCCAGGAGGCTCAGCTGTGCGCTGACGCTTTGCCGTTACCAACTCTTTTGCCATTTGTGATGCAACAGCTGCATCGCGGCAATAGGCATCGGCACCAACGGCAGTTGCAAACTCTTCGTTGAGCGGAGCACCGCCAACCAAGATGATGTACTTGTCGCGAAGACCCTTTTCTTTCATGGTGTCAACAACGACCTTCATGTACGGCATTGTTGTGGTGAGCAACGCCGACATACCGAGGATGTCTGGCTGATGCTCCTCAAGAGCAGCCAAGAACTTGTCTGCATCGGTATTGATACCGAGGTCAATCACTTCAAAGCCTGCGCCTTCAAGCATCATGGCTACCAAGTTTTTGCCAATGTCGTGAATGTCGCCCTTGACGGTGCCAACAACAACTTTGCCAACCGACTCTGCGCCAGTCTCAGCAAGGAGTGGGCGCAAAATGTGCATGCCAGCCTTCATTGCGTTTGCGGCAAGCAACACTTCTGGTACAAACAAAATTCCGTCGCGGAAGTCAACGCCTACGATGCGCATGCCTTCAACGAGGGCTTGCTGCAACACCTTGTCTGGCGACCACTTGCGGTCGAGCAAAATCGTGGTGCCTTCAACGATTTCGTCACCGAGACCGTCATAGAGGTCATCGTGCATCTGCTTGATCAAGTCTTCATCTGACAGACCTGCAAGATCGATGTCGTCGAAATCACTCATAGTTCTCTTCCCCTTATGTAACGATCAAATGGCTACTGCTCGGCAGATATATCACCGACAAGGCAGGTTAGCAGGGCTTAGGCCCCGACATGGCGGTAGAACTCAACGGACTCAGGATCGAGGGGTGTTTTGCCCAAAATCAGATCAGCCGCTTTTTCGGCCACCATCATCACCGGCGCATAAATATTGCCATTCGTCACATATGGCATGACCGAGGCGTCCACCACCCTCAAACCAGCCATTCCATGGACACGCATTGTTGCGGGGTCAACCACCGACATCGAATCAGTGCCCATTTTGCACGTACACGAAGGGTGGTAAGCCGTCTCACCATCTTTGCGCACCCAGTCCAATACCTGCTCATCAGTTGCAACTTGGGGTCCAGGTGAGATTTCGCCGCCGTTGAAAGGATCGAAAGCTGGCTGACCGAGAATTTTGCGAGCAGCAGAAATCGCTTCCACCCACTCTCGCTTGTCTTCAAAAGTTGAAAGATAGTTAAAGGTGAAGGCGGGTTTGTCGCGCACATCTGCCGAGACCACTTTGAGACTGCCGCGAGAGTTGGAATACATCGGACCAATATGAACTTGGTAGCCGTGTCCCCCGGCTGGCGCAGTTCCGTCGTAACGAACAGCAATCGGAAGAAAGTGAAACATCAGGTTCGGATACTTGACCTCATCATTACTACGAATAAAACCGCCAGCTTCGAAATGGTTAGACGCACCTGGACCTTTTCGAAACAGCCAAGCGAAACCGATAAATGGTCGCTTCCAGAATTTCATGGTTGGATTCAAAGAAACCGGCTGCGTACAAGATTGCTGCACATACACCTCGAGATGATCCTGCAAATTTTCGCCGACACCAGGCAAGTGATGAATCGGTGTGATACCAACAGAGCGCAAATCGGTTTCATTACCGATACCCGAAACTTGCAATAGCTGCGGCGAGTTAAACGCTCCTCCACACAAAATCACTTCCTTTGCTCGCACAGACTTGTTGCGACCAAACGGCAGTGAGTACTCGACGCCAACAACAGTTTTACCTTCAATGATGAGCTTTGTTGCTAGTGCACGACATTGCACTGTGAGATTACGGCGATGCTTCACCGGGTGTAGATAAGCGCGCGCAGCACTGAAGCGACGCCCGCGCTTCACATTGCGATCAAACGCTGCAAAGCCCTCTTGTTGGTAACCGTTTACATCTTGAGTAATCGGATGACCCGCTTGTTTGACCGCGCTGAAGAATGCACCGAATAATGGATTCTTGACTTGCCCGCGTTCAAGACGAAGTGGACCGCTTTTGCCACGAAACTCATCTTTCGCATCAGCGGCTAGACAATTTTCCATTCTCTTGAAATACGGCAGACAATGCGCATAGTCCCACGACGACATTCCTGCGTCTGCACCCCATCGCTCGAAATCAAGCGGATTGCCGCGCTGGAAAATCATTCCGTTGATGCTGCTTGAGCCACCCAAAATCTTGCCGCGACCATGAGTCACGCGACGGCCATTCATATGGGGTTCTGGCTGCGATGAATACATCCAGTCATAAAACTTGCTTCCGATTGGAAACATTAGGGCTGCTGGCATATGGATAAAAACGTCGAACCAGTAGTCGGGTCGACCAGCCTCAAGAACAAGAACCGAATTATTCGGATCGGCACTCAAACGATTTGCCAAGGCGCAACCCGCGGAGCCGCCGCCCACAATTACATAGTCAAACGATTCTTTCACGGAATATTTCTACCACAGCAAAAACAAAAGCGACTTGGTATTCACCAAATCGGTTCATCAATTAAATGTTTAGCGAGCTTTTTTGATAGCGGTTTCGATCAGGACACGAACCTCATCAAGACTCGCCAACCGTGGATTTGTTTTTGCAGCAGAATCTTTAAGAGCTTTTGCTGCGATTCGTTCCGCGCATTCAATTGGCACACCAATTTCACTTAACGATCTTGGAATGTGAATCTCGTCAAGAATGGATTCGACTGCAGAAATGAACCCCGCGACGGAGTGGTCGGAGATTTCCATAGCTTCAGCCATGCGACGAACCTTTGCATCCATTCCCGGCAGATTGAATCGCAAAACCACTGGTAAGAGAATTGCATTTGTATTGCCGTGATGAGTATTGAACTCGGCACCAACCATGTGCGAAATTGCATGCACTAAGCCAAGTCCTTTCAGAAAGGAAATTCCCGCCAAACATGAACCAACATGCATGCCACCGCGCGCCGTGATGTTTGTTGGTTCGGAAACGGCCACAGGGAGCCAGCGCGCAATGAGATTCAAAGCTTCAAGCGCAACCGCGTCGCAAAGCGGATGAAATCCCGGCACGAGAAACGCTTCGATTGCATGGACCATTGCGTCGGCACCCGTCCACGCTGTCAAACTTGCTGGCAATCCGACCGTGAGTTCTGGATCCAAAAGTGCCAACGATGGCTTCAATTCTGGGTGCCAAACGCAAAACTTCATCGCCTTTTCTGTGTGCGTGACCATTGCTGTACTTTCGGTTTCGGCACCTGTGCCAGCAGTCGTGGGAATCGTGATGAGGGTTGGAAAACGGTTTTTGTTCGAAATCACTGGTGACGCTTGTTCAAACTCGAAATCCCAAAGATCAATGTCATTATTCGCAGTCAAGCAGATTGCTTTAGCTCCGTCCATTGCGCTGCCACCACCAATTGCGATAATCGCATCATGGTTTCCAATGAGAAATGCAGTACGCCCAAAACTGATCTCAGAGTCAACTGGATTTGGCGATATCCCTGAAAACACTGCCGAGGTAAGGCCTGCTTCTGAAAGTAGATCGACCAAACGAGAAATGAACAAAAGTTCGCGACTTCCACGATCAGTAACGATGAGAGGATTGCGAACACCCAGCGCCAAACACTTCTGCCCAATCTCAGCTACTCGCCCAGGTCCGTACGCAATTGGTACGGGGAAATTCCAATCATGTGACAGCAGAATTGAAGGGTCATTCATTAACGTGCTCCCGTTTACATACAAAGCGACGGATAAAAATTAAAACGGCGGGCCTTTCGGCCCGCCGTTTCTATTTACTATTTAAAAATTATCACTACTTAAACCAAGCCGACCAAACTGCTTCGTTTGCGGCGATCCATTCTGCAGCAACATCGGCTGCTGGTCGCTTGTCGATTTCAACTGCTGGCAATGTTGCCAACTGGTCATCGGTTGACATCTGGAAATTCTTGAAGAAGTTGAAGACGTTGGCATCTTTAGCCTCAAGTTTTGCCGAAGCAACTTTGAAGAGCACGTCTTCTGGGTAGTCACCGTCACACTTGTCTGCCTGCGTTGCGCAATCGACAGTTGCTTTTGGCAACACAATGTTCTTCAGACCGTACTTACCAACTGCAGCCGAAGGCATCCAGTAATACATGATCACTGGCTTTTTTGCTTCTGTCATTGCAACGATTTCAGCTTGAGTTGCAGCTTCAGAACCCGAATACTGCGTCTTAAAATTGAGTCCCAGGTTTTTAATGATCTGCTCTTCGTAACCAGAGAACGATGGGTCCATTGCAAGCATGCGACCTTGCGAGCCAGTCGCAGCGGTTGCAAAGGCCTTCACAACTTCCGGATCTTTCAAACCTTCCCAAGTTGCAAGCTGAGGAAACGAAGTCAGTGCGTCTGGTGTGACGAACCAACCAATTTTGCCAACAGCACCGAGAAGACCCATGTTGACAACTGAGCCGTCATCAATGAATGCTTGCTCTTCAGCCGTAAAACCCGATGGCCATACTTCAACGTTGGCGTCAATGTCACCAGATGACATGCCAGGAATCATTGCGTTCTCATCAATGTCAACGATTTCAACAGGGTTGCAAAGATTGGTCTCAATCAACTGCTTCACGACTTCGACTTCAATTGCCGATGCAGTCCAGTTGTTGCGCGCGATCTTGATTGGCGCAGTTCCGGTGCACGACGGACCACCAGTAGCTGCCGCAACAGTGTTGTCTTCCCCAGCGGCATCCATTGCCGAATCGCTGTCGCCACATGCTGCAAACAAAAGTGACCCGACAGCAAATAGTCCAATTCCCAATAATTTCTTGCGTGATCCCATGAATCTCCCCTTGATCGAGTTGCCGTCCCAGATTAGACGCATGTTTACCTTAGCCAAATTTTGTTTACTCGTCAGGAGGTCGCACTAAGGTTTGCGCTGTGTCATTGGGTGGGACTGCAACGGGGGAAACATTGGGGGAATCGCCAGCCATAGAGCTTCGCCATGTCTGGAAGGTGTTTGGTCAGGGCGATGGCACGCATGCGATCTCATTAGCCCAAAATGGAGCCAGTCGCGCAGAGATCCTGAAACAAACTCAGCAAACAGTCGCAGTCCGCGACGTGTCATTCAGCGTTGCTCGCGGAGAGACTTTCGTGGTCATGGGTCTCTCGGGCTCAGGTAAATCAACGCTGATCAGGTGTTTGTCGCGTTTAGTCGAACCAACTGCCGGCGAAGTTTTGTTGGGTGGTGACGATTTGTTAAGGATGACCGAAGATCAGTTGATCGATGTGCGTCGCGGTCGAATGTCGATGGTGTTTCAACATTTCGGTTTGTTCCCCCACCGCAAAGTAATCGACAACATTGCTTATGGTCTCGAAGTTCAAAAGATTGACAAAGCAACGCGACTCGCGCGCGCAAACGAAGTGCTCAACATCGTTGGTCTGGACGGATGGGCCAATCACTATCCGCAACAACTCTCGGGTGGTATGCAGCAACGAGTCGGCCTTGCACGCGCCCTCGCAGTAGACCCACAGATTTTGTTGTTTGATGAGCCGTTCTCTGCACTTGACCCACTCATTCGTAAAGAGATGCAAGATGAATTAATTCGTCTACAAAAAACCATGCAACGAACTGTTGTCTTCATTACTCACGACTTTGCCGAGGCACTGCGTCTTGGCGACCGCATAGCGATTATGAAAGACGGTTCATTTGATCAGGTTGGAACGCCGGAAGAAATTGTGTCGAACCCTGCAACGCCTTACGTACGAGAGTTCGTCAATGATGTGCCCCGCGCAAAAGTTCTCAGCGTCAAAACAGTCACCGTTGAAGGACAACCCGTCAGTGGTGCCAGAACTGTCTTGTCAACGGCAAAGATTGAAACGATTATCCCGATGTTGCTCGAACGAGACGAACACATCACTGTTGTGGACCCGAACAACGTCGTAATTGGCATCGTCAACAGACAAAGCGTTGCTTCGATCTTGCAGGCCGAACAACGATGAACACTGCGCTCGCGCAACAACCAGAATCATCTCAATCGTTGTCGAGAAACCCGCTTGCGCGAATTACTGCAGTCATCACAATCGTTCTCGTTGCAGCCCAGACATTTGGAACCCGCGGCTTCCCCGAATCGTGGAACATCGGCATCGCTGAGCCAATTACTGGAGTGCAATCGTGGGTGCGTAAAAATCGAAGTAGCAATTGGTCGTTCAAGTTCTTTTTTAATCCATTAATTTCCATTGTTGAGTTTGGCCTCAACAGTGTCGAGTCTTTTTTCTTGTGGCTCCCCTGGTTTATTCCGCCAGTGATTGTTTTTCTAATTATTGCGCGCACCCGCAGATGGGGCCTCGCGACATTCACCGCATGTGTTGTGATTTACCCGGGCGTCGTAGGCGTCTGGCCAGAGAGCATCGTGACGATTTCCCTTATGGCAGTTTCTGTCGCGATCAGCGTTCTCATCGGTGTACCACTCGGCGTACTGACCGCTCTCAATAAACGTTCCGAGGCAATCTTGCGACCAATTTTGGATGGCATGCAAACAGTGCCGGCAACGGTGTATTTAATTCCAATTGTTCTTCTCTTCGGAATCGGCCCAGCACCAGCAGCAATCGCGACAGTGATCTATGCGATTCCACCGATGATACGACTCACATGCCTAGGCATTCAACAGGTACCAAAGTCAGCAGTTGAGGCAGCACATATGTTTGGAGCAACCAAACGGCAGATTCTTGCAAAGGTGCAACTTCCACTCGCCGTTCCATCAATCATTGCTGGCATTAACCAAACCGTCATGATGGCACTTGGCATTGTGGTCATTGCCACGCTCGTTGGTGCCGGTGGCCTCGGACAAGAAATTAATCAAACTGTTCGCCGACTTGAGCCTGGCCGCGGACTCGTAGTGAGTCTTGCAGTGGTTGCTGTTGCGCTAGTGCTTGACCGAGTGAGCAGGTCACTTGTCATTGAACCCGGCGGAGAACGATTTCACATCAGTCGCAAGTTGATGTACGCAACCATTGCGGGATTGATACTTGCGACAATTCTTGGGCGCGCAATGGGATGGATCGAGTTTCCATTTTCATGGGGAACTTCGTTTGCAGACCCAATCGACTCTGGCTTCGCATGGTTTCGCACAACATTTGATGTCGTCACTCGACCATTCAATGATTTCGTAGTGCGTGAGCTCATTGTTCGTGCTCAAACCTGGCTGAATGAGACACTCGCTTGGCAAGCAATCGTTGTTGCTGCCAGCGCTTTTACATATTTTGTTGCTGGTTGGAAATTGTCGCTCACTACCGCGATCGGCATTACCTTCATTGGACTCACCGGCAGATGGCCCGATGCGGTGGATACGTTGACTCAAACAGTTATTGCAGTGATCTTCTCAATGTTGATCGCCATTCCTATTGGCATCTGGCTCGGTCGGCGACCGCGAGCAGAATCATTTATTTCACCCTTCTTGGATGCATTGCAAACAATTCCAAATCTCGTATACGCAATTCCATTTGTCATGATCTTTTCTGTTGGCCCTGTGCCCGGCATTGTCGCCGCTGTCGTATATGCAATACCACCGGGAATTCGACTCACTGCTCTCGGCATTCGCCAAGTCAATTACGAATCTCTTGAAGCCGCAACCACTTTTGGTGCAACACCGCGTCAAGTGCTGTGGGGTGTACGGGTTCCACTCGCTATGCCATCAATCATTTTGGCGATTAATCAAATGGTGATGATGGTGCTAGCAATGGCAATTATTGCCGGCATGGTTGGCGGCGGCGGACTTGGCTACCGGTCAATTGAGGCACTTACAGGCCCAGATGCTGGTCTTGGCACCGAGGTCGGGATTGCGATTGTGATTATGGCAACAATTCTTGATCGGCTCCTGCAAGCAACCGCCAAACGGTTGCAAGCCCCTGCCGCCTTTTAATACTCGCGAGAAAAATACCTAGCGCGGAAACGCACCGAGCATTTTTGCTGCTTCGAGTGTGTTCTCGAGCAAACAACCGATGGTCATCGGGCCAGTGCCACCAGGCATTGGTGTGATCGCGCCCGCTACAGCTTGCACTGCATCGAAGTCGACGTCACCAACAATTTTTCCATCAATGCGGGAGACACCAACGTCAACAACAGTTGCACCTGGCTTCACAAAGTCAGCCTTGATCATCCGTGCAATACCTACGCAAGAAACAATGATGTCTGCATCGAGACACATTGCTTTGAGATCTTCTGGCGGCGTCATTGAGTGCGCACAAGTTGTAGTGGCATCACCACCTTTACGAATGAACAAAATCACCTGTGGCAAACCCGTCAGAAACGATCGACCGATGACGACAACTTTTTTACCTTTGGATGAAATGTTGTAGCGCTCAAGCAAACGCATCACGCCAAGCGGCGTGCACGGTGCATGACCAGGCAAACTGCGCATGAGACGACCCATTGAACGCTCAGTTAAACCATCGACGTCTTTTTCTGGCGGCAATAGAGCAAGAACTGGCTCAGCATCAATGTGTTTCGGTAATGGCAACTGCACGAGAATGCCGTGCACATTTGGGTCAAGTGCGAGTTTGCGCACTTCTGCTTCAACCTGTTCTTGCGTTGCATCTTCTTCAAGGTGCACACCAACAGAAACCATTCCTGCTTCTTGAGCCTTCTTATGTTTGCTCGCAACATAAATTTGGCTTGGCGCATCTCCTCCAACAAGGACTGTCGCGAGACAAACCTTGGGAGAACCCGCGTCTTCGATCACTTTGCGTAAACGCGCAACGGTTTCATCGCGCAATGTATTGCCATCCATCAAGATGGCGCCGCCAGGTGAACGCTTGAAGTTATCGGTCATGAAAGTCCGACGATTTCGCCGTTTTCGTCAAAGTCGATGATTGCGGCTGCTGGCTTTGTGCCAAGACCTGGCAGTGTGCGCATTTCACCACAGATTGGGTAGATGAAGCCTGCGCCCACCGAAGCACGCACTTCGCGCACTGTCAACGTATGACCTGTTGGAGCACCCTTGAGCGATGCGTCGCCCGAAATTGAAAGGTGAGTTTTAGCAATACACACTGGCAAGTGGCCGAAACCATTGTCGGTGTAGTTCTTGAGCTGCTTCGTTGCAAGAGCGGTGTACTCAACTTTTGCTGCACCATAGATCTTGGTCGCAACAGTCTCGATCTTCTCTTTGAGCGAAGCATCCGATGGGTACAGCAAGTGGAAGTCGTTCTTTTCTTGACACGCCTCTTCAACTGCCTTTGCCAATTCGACTGCGCCTGCACCACCATCAGCGAAGTGCGTGCACACAGCAACACGAGCGCCAGCTTCGGCTGCAATTCGACGAATCACATCGTGTTCAGACTTGTGGTCGGTTGGAAATGCGTTGATGGCGACGACTGGAGTTACGCCGTGTGCTTTAACGTTTTCAATCTGCTTCTTCAAGTTGGCGCCACCGGCCTCAACGTCGGACGGATTCTCTGCCAACAACTCGGCAGGCAGTGCCTTACCGGCAACAATCTTGTGCTTGCCAGAGTGGGCCTTAAGTGCACGCACAGTTGTCACGAGCACTGCAGCATCAGGAACAAGTCCGGATGTGCGGCACTTGATATTGAAGAAACGCTCGGCACCCATGTCAGCACCGAAGCCCGCTTCCGTGATGAGGTAGTCACCTGCGTGAATACCGATCATGTCGCCGATAATTGATGAGTTACCGTGCGCAATGTTTCCGAATGGTCCTGCGTGCACGATGACTGGAGTGTTCTCGAGTGTCTGCAACAAGTTTGGCTTGATTGCTTCGCGCATGATGACGGCCATTGAGCCAGCACCCGAAAGTTGCTCGGCTGTTACTGGCACACCCTTGGTGTTATAGCCGACGACGATGCGACCGAAACGTGCGCGCATGTCTTCAATTGATGTTGAGAGAGCCAAAATCGCCATGACTTCTGATGCGGCAGTGATGTCGAAACCTGTCTGACGAGTAACGCCGTCTTCTTTTGAACCAAGACCGACAATGATGTTGCGCAATGAACGATCATTGACGTCAATCACTCGGCGCCATGTGATGTTGTCGAGATCGAGATCGAGCTCATTGCCCTGGTGCAAATGATTGTCGACCATTGCAGACAACAAGTTGTGTGCTGCAGTCACTGCATGGAAGTCGCCAGTGAGATGCAAGTTGAGAAGTTCCATTGGAATTACTTGGCTGTAGCCACCGCCTGCGGCTCCACCCTTAATACCGAATGTTGGTCCCATCGAAGGCTGGCGCAAACTAATCACTGCCTTTTTGCCGATGTGCTTCATCGCCATTCCCAAACCAACAGTGGTCGTGGTCTTACCTTCACCGAGTGGTGTCGGTGTGATGGCAGTGACTACTACATACTTTGCCTTCGGGCGATCTTTCAATTCTTCGATTGCTTCGAGACTGATTTTGGCAAGGTCTGTGCCATAAGGCTCGAGCAAGTGTTCGCCAATACCCATCTGCTGCGCGATGTCTTTGAGTGGAAGCGGTTTTCCTGCGCGCGCAATTTCGAGATCAGATGGGAATGACATGTTGGGATGCTCCTTGTTATTTCTTGTGGGGTTATGACTTGAGAGGTGGCGGGTATTGGGTGCCGTTGAAACGACCCTGTCACTATATATGGGTCTTGGGGTCTGATATATGACGGAATCCCCATATTGCACTAGGGTGAGGGTATGGATATGGGTCGAAAGAAGAACTCCAAGCGACACGACTACGCCCCCCTGACCCGGATTACCGAGCCAATGGTGCGAGAACATGGTGTTTTGCGCACAGCCACCTGGTCGGAAGCTCTCGCTCGGGCTGCCGCTGGTTTCCAATCCGTGAAGGACGCTTATGGCCCAGATGCCATTGGATTCTTCTCATGCTCCAAGTCGACCAATGAATTGAACTTCATTGTTCAAAAGTTTGCGCGTGCCGTAATTGGTACCAACAATATTGACTCCTGTAATCGAACTTGACACGCTCCCAGCGTGGTCGGTCTGGCCACAGTCTTCGGAGCAGGTGGAGGAACATCGAGTTATCAAGAGGTTGAAACAACCGACCTCATTGTGATGTGGGGCTCAAACGCTCGCAATGCTCACCCGATTTATTTTCAGCATGTGCTTAAAGGAATTCACAACGGCGCCAAAATGTATTCGGTTGATCCGCGCCGTTCAGAAACCGCACAATGGGCCGACTTGTGGTTGGGACTCAACGTCGGATCCGATGTCGCACTCTCCAACACAATCGCTCGAGAGATCATTCACGCTGGACTCACCAATCGTTCGTTCATCGAAAACTCCACAAGTGGATTTGCTGAGTATGCCGCATCTGTTGAGGAGTGGACACTCGAGGCAGGCAGCAAAGTAACTGGAGTTCCGGCCGAAGCAATCCGCGAACTCGCACATGCACTCGGAAATGCGAAGACCGCACAGATTTGTTGGACACTTGGAATCACAGAGCATCACAACGGTGTCGACAATGTGTTGTCGCTGATCAACCTTGCTTTGTTGTGTGGGCACGTTGGTCGACCAGGTGCAGGACTAAGCCCGCTGCGCGGACAAAACAATGTCCAAGGCGGAGGCGACATGGGCGCACTGCCAAACAAGTTGCCAGGATTCCAAGATGTTGAAGACGATGTTGCTCGCACCAAGTTTGAGAAAATGTGGAATGTCACCATCCCGCCAAAGAATGGTTGGAACTTGACGCAGATGTTTGAGGCAATGGAACACGGCAAGATGAAGTCGGCATTTGTTATTGGCGAGAACCCAGCACAGTCAGAGGCTGATGGCGCACACGCGACATCGTTGCTCAAAGATCTCGAGCATCTCGTAGTGCAAGATATTTTCCTCACTAAGACTGCAGAGCTTGCAGATGTTGTGTTGCCTGGCTCGGCATCGTGGTGCGAAGCAGACGGCACCGTCACGAACTCGGAGCGCCGCGTACAACGAGTTCGCAAAGCCATCACTCCTCCGGGCAACGCTCACGATGACATCCAGATCATTCTTGACCTTGCAGAGTTGATGGGTCACTCATGGAAATACGACTCAAGCGAGGCCGTATGGAATGAGTTGCGCAGTTTGTCGCCTATGCACTTCGGCATGACATATTCGCGACTCGCAGAATTGGGTGGCATTCAATGGCCTTGTTTCTCCGAAGACGCCCTCGAACCTTCGTACCTGCATGGCAGGTTGTGGGCAGAAAAACTCGAGGACCGTGGACGCCTTGCTCCATTCAGCGTGGTGATCGACTCCCCACCTGTTGAAAAGACAACTCCAGAGTTTCCACTTCGTCTCACCACAGGTCGCCGTCTCGATTCGTACAACACAGGTGTTCAGTCGGGTGGTTTCCCAAGTCCGTTGCGCATGGCTGAAACTGTCGACTTGTCTCCCGAAGATGCAGTCTCAATGGGAATTATTGACGGAGAAATCGTGCGCATTACCTCACCACGAGGAACTGTTACTGCCCCAGCTCGTATCGATGACGGTCTCCGACCAGGACTTGTTTTCATGACGCCGCACTTCCCGGACGAAGTCGACACGAACTTGTTGACCATTGAGGCAATTGACCCAAAATCAGGCACCGCCGAATTCAAGGCTGCCGCAGTGCGAATCGACAAGATTTCCGTCAATGACAAGCGCGTTCCCGTTGCTGGCGAATAGCCCAGCATTACGCTGTTGTCGCCATGGATCTTAAAGTCAACTCTTCTGTAGCGACGCGTGATGAGCGCGACGCAGTTGACAGTGTGCTTGGCAAGCCAACCCAGTACACGCAAGGTGGGACAAGAGGCGAACAAGATTTACGCGTCTCGCGTGCTGGCGAAGCACTGCGCAATCTGCGTCACATGTTGTTGCCGACTTTGCATGCGGTAAACGATCGCATCGGTTGGATCAGTCGCGGCTCAATAAATTACATCGCACAGCAACTCGATGTTGCTCCTGCAGAAATTTACGGTGTTGCAAGCTTCTACGCATTGTTCTCGATGACAGAACGCCCAAAGCGTCAAGTACATGTGTGTATCGACTTGGCCTGTCGTGCAATGGGCGGCCTGAAAGAAGATCAACTTCCTGAGGGCACGCACCCTTCGCCGTGTCTTGGAACATGCGAACGCGCACCTGCAGTGCTCGTCATTGAATCTGGCAACCCTGCACGACACGAAGTGCTTGCACCGGCCACACCAGTGCAGATCAATGCACTTGCCAAGGGCGGTTGGCCCGAGACAGAAGCGACAGTCGTATCAGCAACTCCACAAGCGCAAGATTCTTCTTCAAAACTTGTACTACTTAGTCGCATCGGAAAAGTCGACCCACTCTCCATTTCCGATTACCAGCAGCACGGCGGTTTTGACGCTTTGCGCAAAGCAATTCAACTCGGTGCAAACGGTGTCATCGACGAGGTAAACACGTCTGGACTTGTTGGTCGAGGTGGTGCAGCATTTCCAACAGGACGCAAGTGGGGCGCGGTCGCTGGCCAACCAGCATTCCCCCACTATTCAATTTGCAATGCCGATGAATCAGAGCCTGGCACGTTTAAAGATCGTGTCATCATGGAAGGCGATCCATTCGCTCTCGTTGAAGCCATGATCATTGCGTCTTTCGCAACTGGAAGTGAGCAAGGATTTATTTACTTGCGTGGCGAGTACCCACGCGCAATTCGTAACGTGCAACATGCAATCGACGAATCCAAGAAACACGGATTTTTGGGTGACAACATTTTGGGTTCGGGATTCAATTTCAATCTGTCAATCGTTCGCGGTGCTGGCGCTTACATCTGCGGCGAAGAAACAGCGATCTTTAACTCGATTGAGGGCTACCGCGGCGAACCGCGCAACAAACCGCCGTTCCCTGTTGAAGTTGGCGTGTTTGGCAAACCGACTCTCGTCAACAATGTTGAAACACTTGTCAACGTGCTCTCCATTGTCAAAGATGGCGGAGCCGCATATGCCGCACTTGGCACGGAAGGCTCGAAGGGCCGCAAGTTGTTCTGCTTGTCTGGAGCAGTCGCAAAACCAGG
>Ga0214919_10006403_pt1 | contig 16207 bp, 14 predicted proteins | sample LL1503_MetaG_FD_177994 | JGI IMG/M metagenome (GOLD analysis project Ga0214919, IMG submission 177994) | Freshwater microbial communities from Lake Lanier, Atlanta, Georgia, United States - LL-1503 | ecosystem: Environmental > Aquatic > Freshwater > Lake | place: USA: Georgia | collected... | reverse complement strand
CTGCTGACTAGCTCATGGGGCAGATCACATCGGCCACCCACTGCGCCTGCTCCTCATGCGCGAGGTGCCCCAGGTTGGGCAGTGAAATGATGTCTTGGCTTCGCAGATGCGGCAGTGATTCGGCCACACGATAGGCCACAGACGGCGGCACAATCCAATCTTGCGAGCCGACAATCAAGGTGAGAGGGTCTTGCAGCGTGCGAAGCCGCTCCCAAAAGGTGTGCAAATCCCAGTGCGCCATCATGTGAAGCGCAGCTTGTGCATGGGATGGGTTGCTGATCAAAGTTCGATAGAGCTGGGTGCCTTCGGTATCCAGCTTTGAGCCAGTGCCTTCCAAAAGCTTATTCAGTACGGAGGCGCGCGCCGCTTGCCATGCAAACAACTCGGGCATCCAGGGTGCCTTGGTCAGCACCTTGGCCAAGGGTGAAAAAACTTGTCCAGCCACGCCATCCAAGGGCAGCAAAGCACCGTTCAAAGAGACCAGGCGTTGCGGCTGAAGATGCCCGTCGAGATTCAACATGCAGGCCACTGCAGCGCCTGCAGAATGCCCAACGACGATGTCAGGCTTGAACTGCATTTGTGCCAACAACTCGGCCACACCGCCTGCCATGCCTGGAATCGAAAACAAAGTGGCAACATCAGAATCCTGCGGCATGGCGGTGAAACCATGACCCGGAAAATCGATTGCGATCACCGTGTAGTGGTCGCTCAGCAAAGGCATCAGATGACGCCATGAATGGGTCGATGCGCCTGTGCCGTGCAACAACAGGACGCTCTTGGCCTGCGGGTTGGGGTGCTGGGCGCACTGCACATGCCAGCGAAGCCGGGGTGTTTCAATGAAACTTGAAAGCTGCCGCAAAGGCCAGTGGCGGCCATCGGTGTCCCAATTTAAAGCTTGGCGTGGGCTCACATTCAGTTTCTCTTCAAGACCGACCCGCCACCGCGCGTACTGCTTGGTTCAAGGAATTGGCGCCGGCATAAGGCAAGGCCAGGTATTGCGCGCCCATTGCTTTGGCCAAATTTTTGGCAGCCTCTTGTGCTTGAGGCGAGGTGTCCACCAGCAATGTGCTAAAGCCTCTCAGGCGCATTTCTGTGGCTGCTGCCAAAGCGTCTGTGGCGGCCTGCGCTCTACCGGGTCTGCCATCGCGTGCAATGTTGCCCTTGCCATCTGTAAGCAAGACTACGATGGGTGTCTCGCCTTTTTTTCTCAGCTGATCTGCCAACAAGATGGCGGCATCAATGGCATGCGCCAGCGGCGTGCCACCACCACCCGGCAAACCGGCCAAGCTGCGTTTGGCACGAGCCAAAGAGCGAGTGGGCGGCAAAATCAGCTCCGCTGTTTGACCTCTGAATGCAAGTACCGCCACACTGTCGCGCCGCACATAACAGTCGGCCAACAACAATTCAACGGCGCCCTTGGCTTCGGCCAAACGGTTGAGCGCAGAGGAGCCAGAAGCGTCGACCACAAACACCGTGGTGGTTTGCCCTGATTGGCGAAAGCGCGTGACATGGAAATCTTCTTTGCGCACCACAATGCGTTGCATCTGACCATCCGTGGGGGCTTGTTGTCGCTGCCGAAGTTTTTGCCAAGGTGCTGCAGCCCTGAGCGTTTCAAGCACATTGATGCGTTGCCCCGCACGCGGCTCGCCTTTGCGTGCGCCCACGGGCCGGCCTCGCAATGCATTTTTTTGCAGAGCGCCTGCACTCCCCGATGTGGGTGTTTTGGCACGGTGTAACTGACCCATTTTCAGACTCGCCAAGAGGCCAGCAGGGATGGCAGCTTGGGCGGCTTCAAGCACCAAGTCGGCTAAATTTTCAGGCAAGCCAGGATCTTCGTCTTGCGTTTCTTCTTGATCGCCGTCTGCATTGGACGCCTCCTTGTTCTCAGCGTCTGGAGAGTCAGGCTCTGCAGGCGGCTCGGGTGGTGGCTCTGGCGGCTCTTGATTTTCTGCAGGCGTGTCTTGCGCCTCATTTTCTGGCGGCGCAGCTGGCGGCAGACGTGTTGCACGAGGTGCAAGCACCAACCGCGCAGCGACGCCGGTGTGTTCTTCCTCGACGGTGTTGCTGCCAGCCAGCGCGGCGGCGGCCCGCGCCACGCGCACGGCAAACACACTGGCTCTAAGTGAATCGATACCCAGCGCCAATGCAGCGGCACACAGGGCTTGCACCGCTTCGTCGTCTATCGTCACTTGAGACAAACGCTGCCGCGCATGGAGCACTTCTTGAGCTGTCCATTCGGGCCCTTCTTCGTCCTCGTCTGGCGCGCCCATCAGCAAGCGAAAGGCCAGTCGATCCGCCAGGCCGGCTGGCATTTGCTCGTCGTCGCTGGCGCCTTCATCAAGGGCCACCAAGCCTAAGCTGGCCTTGGCCGATGTGTCCAAACCATCCCGTTGCAAAGCCACCCTACCGGTGTCAAGCACGCTGCCAAAGCGGGCCGCTGAAGACAAACTCATGCGCTCGGCCATGGCCAAAACCAACACGCCGCCGTTGGCTTGTGACAGCAAGCCTTTGAGTGCGATGGGCTTGCCCGCCTGCAGGGTAGCGCCCAAGTCAAGTCCGCCCAACAAAGCGGTGTCGTTGATGTTCAGGGGCACGCGCCTCAGGGGAGTATGTGTTGGTAAGAGGCTTTTTAAAAGCGCCAGCCACTGGTCTCGGTTGTCGCAGGCAGGTGAGCGAAGTGCCACACCGCCAAGACCCACGGGGTCGACTGCAAAAAGTGCAGCGATGGTTGCGGCGTCGCCTTGCATAAGAGGTGTCTGTGCGCCTTAAGTTTTGAGAGCTTCAGGCTTGGGCGCCGTGAGCTCTGCCAAGGCTTTTTCCACGCGGGTCGACGAGCCAGAATCATCGAGGGGGTTGCGGCGAAGCCGATGACGAAGCGCAGAGGGCGCGACCCGAATCAGATGTTTTCTCTCGACCTTGGATGCACCTTGTAAGGCAGCTTGCGCCCGCGCCGCGCGAACCAAAGTGAGATCTCCGCGCAACCCATCGGTGCCTAGGCTCATGCAGAGTGTGGCGGCAAATTCGCGGGCTTCATCGGGAATGGCCACGCCTGGTAAACGTTTGCGCGCCGCCACAATGCTGCGCCTAACGCGGTCGTCTTCTTTTTTCCATGCGTCCGTAAAGGCTTGAGGGCCTTGCTCGAAGGCGTCTCGGCGCTTCACCACTTCCACGCGCTGTGCCAGTGTGTCTGGTGTTTTTACTTCCACGGACAAGCCAAAGCGGTCCAACAACTGGGGCCTCAATTCGCCTTCCTCCGGATTGCCGCTACCAATCAGAACGAAACGCGCCGGGTGCCTCACGCTCAGGCCTTCCCGTTCCACCACGTTTTCCCCCGAAGCGGCCACGTCAATCAGCAAGTCGACCAAATGGTCTTCGAGCAAATTGACCTCATCGATGTACAAATAACCCCTGTTGGCGCGCGCCAACAGTCCAGGCTCAAAGGCTTTTACGCCTTGCGACAGGGCGCGCTCCAGATCGAGGGCGCCGACCACCCGGTCTTCAGTGGCACCAAGGGGCAAGTCAACCACCGGCACCATGACCAAATGGCTGTTCTTGGGGGAGTTGCCAGCCTTGTTGCCCGCTGCCGCGTTCGCCAAGCAGTCTGGGCACTTGGCATTTTCAGGGTCGCAACCATAGGGGCAACCCACCACAGCGCGCATCTTGGGCAATAAAGCAGCCAAGGCCCTCACGGCCGTCGATTTGCCAGTGCCGCGATCACCAAACACCAAAACGCCCCCGATGCTGGGGTCGATGGCGGTCAGCATGATCGCCAATTTCATGTCGTCTTGGCCAACAATGGCGGAGAAGGGAAAGGTCAAAGACATCTGATTCAATAGAAAGGTTAAAACGGCTGTATGACAAAGTGTCAACTTAAAAAATTATACAAAGTGTCAATTTAACTTGACGTTTTGTCAAATCCAGTTAAATTACGGCTTCATTGAACAGATATTGAAGGCAAATGATGAGTGCCCTGCTAGATTGGATTAAGTCCCCATCGCAGCTTAGAAAACTGTCCCGAGACAACTTGGCCCCTTTGGCCACAGAGTTGCGGGAGCGTTTGATTCAGTCGGTCTCGCAAACGGGCGGGCATTTCAGCTCCAACTTGGGAACGGTTGAGCTGACGGTGGCCCTGCACTACGTTTTCAACACCCCTGAAGACCGCTTGGTATGGGATGTGGGTCATCAAACTTACCCTCACAAAATGCTGACGGGCCGCAACGAGCAGATGGGCAGCATGCGACAAATGGGTGGTTTAAGCGGCTTTCCGCGCCGTGAAGAAAGTATTTACGACGCCTTCGGCACCGCTCACTCGTCCACCAGCATTTCGGCCGCATTGGGCATGGCCATGGCCGCCAAACAAATGGGCAGCCGCCGCAAAGCAGTCGCGATCATTGGCGATGGCGCACTCACAGCAGGCATGGCCTACGAGGCCTTGAACAATGCAGGTGCGAGCGATTGCAACTTGCTGGTCATCTTGAACGACAACGACATGTCTATCAGTCCGCCGGTTGGGGCTTTGAACCATTATTTGCATGAATTGATGAGCGGCCGCTTTTATGCCGATGCCAAAAAAATTGGCAAAGAGGTGCTGAAAAATGCGCCGCCTTTGTATGCCTTGGCGCAAATGATTGAGCAACAAACGCAAAGCTTCATTCAACCTCAAACCATGTTTGAAAATTTGGGCTTCGAGTACACAGGCCCCGTAGATGGCCACGATGTCGATGCGATGGTCAGCACATTGAAGAGTTTGTACAACAAGCCTGGTCCGCAGTTTTTGCATGTGGTCACGCGCAAAGGCAAGGGCTATGCGAAAGCAGAAGCCGACCCTGTGGCCTATCACGGACCCAGCAAATTTGATCCTGTTGTTGGCATCGTCAGCGCCGCGTCGCCTGTCCCTGCCAAGCCGACGTTCACCAACGTCTTTGGTCAGTGGTTGTGTGACATGGCCGCGCAAGATGAACGTTTGGTGGGCATCACACCCGCCATGCGCGAAGGCTCGGGCATGGTGAACTTCAGTCAACAGTACCCCCATCGTTATCACGATGTGGGCATTGCAGAACAACATGCCGTCACCTTTGCGGCCGGCATGGCCTGCGAAGGCTTGAAGCCTGTGGTGGCCATTTATTCCACTTTTTTGCAACGTGCCTACGACCAACTGATTCACGATGTGGCTTTGCAAAACTTGCCCGTGGTGTTTGCACTTGACCGTGCAGGTTTGGTGGGTGCCGATGGCCCCACCCACGCAGGCATGTACGACATTGCTTTCACGCGCTGCATTCCCAACATGAGCATTGCATGCCCCGCAGACGAGGCAGAGTGCAGGCAGTTGCTGAGCACCGCCTATGCACAAGATCATGCGGTGACGGTTCGCTATCCAAGGGGTGCGGGTGTGGGCGCACAAGTGGGAACAGACTTAGAAACTTTGCCTTTTGGCAAAGCTGAAATCAGGCGCCAAGGCCAAGGCGTGGCGCTGCTGGCATTTGGCCCGTTGTTGTACGAAGCACTCAAGGTCGCTGAAGGCATGAACGCCACAGTGGTCAACATGCGTTGGGCCAAGCCCTTGGATGTTGAAACCTTGAAGCAAATTGCGCTGTCACACGATCGCCTTGTCACGCTTGAAGATGCTACTCGCAAGGGCGGTGCAGGCGCGGCTGTGCTGGAAGCTTTGCAAGACATGGGCATTGCAATGCCCGTGTTGGTGGTGGGCTTTGAAGACGAATTCACCGAGCATGGCGACCCGCAAAAACTGATGCAGCACTATGGCTTGACGGCTCCCGGCATTCAAAAACGCATTGAAGACTGCTGGCCCGATTTGAAGGCCGCACCTTTGTTGAGAGTGGTGGGCTAATGGCTGTTTGGACCTTAGGGCTGAACCACAAAACTGCGCCGATTGATTTGCGCGAGCGTTTTGCGTTTGCCTCGGAGCGATTGGATCAGTCCTTGAAGGGTTTGCGTCAGAGCTTTACCACGCACAAGGAAGTGGCTATTTTGTCCACTTGCAATCGAACAGAAATTTACTGTGCAGGTGATGAGGTTCAAATACCCCAAACACTGAGTTGGTTGGCAGAAGCGGGCAAAACACATGTCAACGTGTTGGCCTCGCACACCTACCGCTTTGAGGGCGATGCTACTGCTCGGCATGCGTTCAGGGTGGCCAGTGGCCTTGACTCCATGGTCTTGGGCGAGTCTCAAATTTTGGGGCAATTGAAAGAGGCTGTGCGCCTGGCCAGCGACTCAGGTGCTTTGGGCACCACACTCAACCAATTGTTTCAGCGCTCCTTTGCGGTGGCCAAGGAGGTCAGAAGCACCACGGAAATTGGCGCTCACTCCATCAGCATGGCAGCGGCCGCGGTGCGCTTGGCAGGGCGTATTTTTGAAAACATCAAAGAAACCAACATTTTGTTTGTGGGCGCCGGCGAAATGATTGAGTTGTGCGTGGCGCACTTTGCAGCCAAGTCCCCGAAATCAATCACGATTGCCAACCGCTCTGCCGAACGGGCCGATCTGCTTGCACAAGTACACGGGGGTCGAAGCATCTCCCTGGCAGATCTGCCAAAACGTTTACACGAGTTTGACATCGTCATCAGTTGCACGGCAAGCACCTTGCCCTTGATTGGTTTGGGCGCTGTCAAAAGTGCTTTGCGCGCCCGCAAAAGCAAACCTATTTTCATGGTCGATTTGGCGGTGCCGCGCGACATTGAGCCCGAAGTCAAAGACCTTCGCGATGTGTACCTTTACACCGTGGACGACCTCACTGAAGTGATCAACAACGGCCAAGTTCACAGGCAAGCGGCCGTGGTCGATGCTGAAGTGATCATTGACGATGGCGTGCAAAAATTCATGACTTGGCTTGCACAACGCAAAGACGTACCCTTGATCCAAGACCTGAATATTCAAGCAGACAGTTGGCGGCAGGCGGAAGTGATGCGTGCGCGTAAATTGCTCGACAAAGGTCAGAGCATTGAAAGCGTCTTAGAGTCGCTTTCGGTGGGCATGATGAAGAAAATGCTCAACGGCCCCCTGCGTGAGTTGAATCACGCAGAAGAGCCGCAAAGAATGAAGGCCCGCGAGGCTGTCAAGCAAATGTTTTTGAGACCTTGACGGCGCACTTGGGGAGCTTCAGAGTGGTCATGGACCCTGCACACACTGAAAAGGTTTTAGCCCTTCTTGGCGTAAGCAGAACACCAGCCGTTGCCGGCAACTTGCTTGCCCGCAAACAAGGGGCAACCGCCTGCGGCGTCAGTGGCCTTGCCTTGGTACAAAGCGCAGTTGTTGCATTTTTGTGCAGCAGCGTGCTTAGGGAATTTCTTGGCATCCACTTTGGTGCTGTCAGCGGCATAACCCAAAGCAGAAGCCTGCGGGTCTTTTTCGTTCACCATAGATTGGGCCATGGCTTGTTGAGCTGCCAATGCAGTGCTGCCCAAAGCTACTTGCATCATGAATACACGGCGATTGGTTTGTTTCATAAAATTTCCAATGAGGTTGCTAAAAATCTGAACCGACGAATATTAACGTTAAAAATGAAAGTTTGTCGGACGCTTCTGGTTTAAAAGCGACAGAGTTCTTCGGGAAAAGTTTTCAAATTGCGAAGTTGAGCAAACAGCTTAAGGCGGCTGAACGATTTCTGGTACGCCAGTATGAGGAAGCCGCCTTAAGCTGTCTGCTCAACCCCTCCTGAATAAAGGACAATCGACCCCAATCTTTATGAATGCATCACCCAACCCCGCCCCAATTTCGCCGTCCGAGCCTGCAATGGCTTTGAATGCTTCGCTCATGACCTCGTTGGAGAAGCGCTCCAGCATTTCACTGGCGGCCATTTATGGCTTGCGCATGTTGGGTTTGTTTTTGGTGTTGCCCGTATTTGCCATTGAGGCCGCTCATTATCCAGGGGGTGACGACCCCAGCCTTGTGGGTCTGGCCATGGGCATTTACGGCCTGACACAGGGGGCTTTGCAGTTGGCGTTTGGGGCCGCTTCAGACAAATTAGGCCGTAAAAAAGTCATTGTGTTTGGCTTGTTGATCCTGGCTGCGGGCAGTTTTTGGGCTGCGGCCGCTGACAGCTTGTTTGGCTTGCTCATGGGCCGAGCTTTGCAAGGGGCGGGTGCTGTCTCAGCGGTGGTCACGGCTTTGTTGGCCGATCAAACGCGCGACATCGTCAGAACCAAGGCCATGGCCTTGATTGGAGCCAGCATTGGCCTGATGTTCGCTGTCTCCTTGGTTTTGGCACCGGCTCTCAATACCATCGCGGGTTTGTCTGGCTTGTTCGTGCTGACGGGCCTATTGGCTTTCGGCGGTGTAGCGGTGGTCATTTGGGGCGTACCTACCGAGCCTGCCCAGCAAACAGCGGTGCCCAAAGGCAGTTTGAAGGAAGTGCTGACCCACATCCCCTCTTTGCGCAACAACCTGGGCGTGTTTGTGTTGCATGGCGTGCTTTTGGCCATGTGGGTGGCTGTACCCCAAATGATGGTCGATGCCGGTTTGCCCAAGGAGCACCATTGGTGGATTTATTTGCCTGCCGTGTTGTTCGGATTTTTGGTCATGGGTAAAACGCTTTTTTCGCTTGAGCGAAAAGGTTATTTGCGTGCGGTGTTTCTGGGCTCAGCCTTGGTCATTGCGCTGGTCATGTTCAGCTTGGCTTTGGTCTCTGGCGGTACGCCCAACTTGTGGTGCATTGCCGGTATCTTGTGTGTTTTCTTTTCGGCCTCCAACATTTTGGAAGCCTGTCAGCCTAGCATCGCCTCTCGCGGTGCCCCGCCGCATGCCCGCGGCATGGCCATGGGCTTTTACAACACCTTGCAGTCCCTAGGCTTCTTTGTGGGGGGTGCAGCAGGCGGCGCCCTCATGAAATCAGGGGGTGCGCCGGTTTTATTTGGGGTTTGTGGCCTCGCCACCTTAGTCTGGCTTTTGGTTGCATGGTTCATGGAACCCATTGAAGCACCGACCCGCTAACAAGCATAATTGCACCTGTTCATCGCAAGAGATTTCAAGGAAATAAACATGGCATCCGTCAACAAAGTCATTCTGATCGGCAACTGCGGCCGTGACCCCGAAATTCGCTACCTGCCCTCCGGCCAGGCCGTGGCCAACATCAGCATAGCCACCACCAGTCGCCGCAAAGACCGCACGTCCGGCGAAACCGTTGAGGACACTCAGTGGCACCGCGTTACTTTTTACGATCGCTTGGCCGAGATTGCTGGCGAGTACATCAAAAAAGGCCGCCCCATTTACATTGAAGGCCGCCTGAAATACGGCAAGTACACCGACCAAGCGGGTGTTGAGAAAAACACGGTCGACATCATTGCCACCGAAATGCAATTGCTCGGTGGCCGTGAAGGCATGGGCGGCCCCAGTGGTGGTGGCGATGATGAGGGTGGCGCACCTGCCCGCCGGCCCGCTGCGGCGCCCCGTCCTGCGGCCAGCGCGGCCCCTGCTGGCAAACCAGCAGCCAAGCCCGCCAGTGGTTTTGACGACATGGATGACGACATTCCTTTTTAAGTCACATCAAAAGTTTTGCCCAAGGGTGCCCATTGATGTACTGACAGTGTTGCGAGGCTAGGACGAGCCATGGAGCTTCGGCAGTTGCGTGCGTTTGTGAGGGTGGTTGAGGTCGGCAGCATCAGCCGTGCCGCGCTTGACTTGAATGTGGTTCAGTCTGCTTTGAGTCAACAAATCACCAAGCTTGAAAGCGAGCTGTCTACGCGGCTCCTTCAGCGCTCGCCACAGGGGGTTACGCCCACCGAAGCGGGCGTGGCTTTTTTCCGAGAAGCGCAACTCACGCTAAGGCATGCTGAGCAAGCTGTTCGCGCCGCCCAAGAATCGCGCTTGTCGGGCACCGTCAGTGTGGGCATGGCACCCACCACGGCCGCAGTGTTGGGCATGCCTTTGATGAGAGCATTGAGGGAGCGCTACCCTGATGTTCGCCTGCACATGGTTGAAAGTCTTTCTGGGCACTTAACCAGCATGCTGAATGCGCGCCAGCTAGATTTGGCCGTTTTGTTCGACTCGCATTTGTTGCCCAGTCCAGAATTAAAAGCAGCGCGACGCTGGAGTGTGATGCCACTGCTTGAAGAAGATTTGTTCTTTATCAGTGCCAAGAGAAACACCAGCACCCAGATGGCCAGCTCCCTCAAACTGAGTCAATTGAAGCAAGAACCACTCATTTTGCCAACGGGACCGCATGGCTTAAGAAGCACGCTCGATGCCGCCTTCGCAAGAATCAAACTGGTGCCCAATGTGATCTTGGAAATTGACTCTTTGGCCTTGCTCATGGACGCTGTGGATGCTGGCTTGGGTGCCACTTTGCAACCCTGGGCCGCTGTGGCCAGATTCCCAGATGCAGTTGAAAGGTTTCACATAGCCCGCATATCAGAAGCCAATGTCCAACGCGTCAATGTGCTTTGCAGTTTGTCTGAAGACGAACTCTCACCGGTGGCTTTGGCCGCGCGCGGGGTCCTCAGAGAGTGCGCACAGCAATTGGTGTCTCAGGGTATTTGGACTGGCGCACGGGTCAAACCCTCGAAATAGCAAGTTAGAGCAGGGGATATCATTTTTTTTGATACCCCAATTCTTTCCTTGGTATTCAATCTCCCCTGACTGAAGTTAAAGTCCTGACCATTCCGACATCATTCAACGAAGAGAGACATCATGGACTTGCAACTCAAAGACAAAACAGCGCTTGTGACTGGCGCCAGCGTTGGCATTGGTCGAGGCATTGCCAAGGCTTTGGCCGCTGAAGGCGTGAAATTGGCCATCTCTGCACGCCGTGCCGACAAGTTGCAAGAAGTGGCCGATGAAATCGTGGCGGCAGGCGGACACCGCCCTGTCATCATCGAGTCAGACCTGTACCCAGAAGACGCCGCCGCCAAACTCACTGCCGCGGCCATCCAAGGCTTAGGTCACGTCGACATTTTGGTCAACAACGCAGGCGGCTCACGCAGCTTCAAAGATTTGCATGTGAGCGAAGAGGCTTGGCAAGAGGCCATCACTTTGAACTTTCACCGTCCACGCCAAGTGGCCGATGCCTTGGTCGACCAAATGATTGCGCGCAAATGGGGCCGCATCATCAACATCACTGGCAAAAGCGAACCCGATCACGTGAACGGTGCTTTCTGTGCCAAGGCCGGCATTCACAGCTGGGCCAAAGGCTTGTCGCGCATGGTAGGACCACACGGTATCACCGTGAACTGCATACCGCCTGGCCGCATTCACTCTGAGCAAATTTTCCGCAACTACACCCCTGAATACCGTCAGTGGCAGTGCGAAAACGAAATCCCCATGGGTCGTTATGGCGAACCAGAAGACATGGCCAATTTGGTGACGTTCTTGTCGTCGCCTTTGGCCAGCTACATCACGGGTGCTGTGATTCCAGTGGACGGTGGCTTGCGCCGCTACCAGTTCTAAACCTTGGAGCACCTGTCATGAATTTGGATGTTTTGGTCATTGGTGGCGGCAATGCAGCCTTGACTGCGGCACTGATGGCCCGCGAAGCCGGTGCCAGTGTCATGGTGCTCGAGTCTGCGCCACGCGAGTGGCGAGGGGGCAATTCGATTCACACACGCAACTTGCGCTGCATGCACGATGCGCCGCAAGATGTGTTGGAAGAAGCCTATCCTGAAGAAGAGTTTTGGCAAGATTTGTTGAAAGTCACGGGCGGCCTGACCGATGAGCACATGGCCAGATTGGCCATTCGGCACTCGCACCATTGCCGGCCTTGGATGGTCAAGCATGGCGTGAGATTTCAGCCCTCATTGTCTGGCGCGCTGCACACCGCGCGCACCAATGCTTTTTTCATGGGCGGTGGCAAAGCGCTCATCAATGCCTATTACCGAAGCGCAGAAAAGTCAGGCATCCAAATTCAGTACAACGCGCAAGTGAATGAAATCGACATTGAAAATGGCGTTTTCAAAGCTGCAATCGTGAATCACAAAACGCCCACAGGAGAGCTTGTGCGAACAGAACGAATCACGGCCAAAACATGCGTGATGGCGGCCGGTGGTTTTGAATCCAACATAGGCTGGCTGCGCGAAGCTTGGGGTCAAAACGCGCTAGGTGAATTTCCTGCCGACAACTTTTTAATTCGCGGCACAAGGTTCAACCAAGGCACATTGCTCAAGCACTTGCTTAACTTGGGGGCCGATCAAATCAGCGATCCTACCCAAGCCCACATGGTGGCCATTGATGCGCGTGCACCTTTGTACGACGGCGGCATTTGCACCCGCATTGACTGTGTGTCTTTGGGTGTGGTGGTGAACAAAAACGCCGAGCGTTTTTATGACGAAGGCGAAGATTTTTGGCCCAAGCGCTACGCCATTTGGGGTCGCTTGGTGGCTCAACAACCCGGTCAAATTGGCTACTCTATTTCAGATGCCAAAGCCGTGGGCCGCTTTATGCCGCCCGTGTTTGAAGGCACCGTCGCTCAATCTCTGCCAGAGTTGGCGCAAAAACTGGGTTTGAATGTGGACACCTTCATGGCCACCTTGAACGCCTACAACCGAGCCTGTGTGCCCGGCCATTTTGACCACACGGTCTTAGACGATTGTCATACCGAAGGCCTGACGCCTGCCAAAACGCATTGGGCGCTCCCGCTTGACACGGCCCCCTTCTATGCTTACGCCGTCAAACCAGGCGTCACTTTCACCTATCTGGGTTTGAAAACCGATGACACTGCAGCCGTTCGTTTTAACAATCAGCCTAGCTCCAATTTGTTTGTGGCTGGCGAGATGATGGCTGGCAATGTTTTGGGCAAAGGCTACACCGCGGGTGTTGGCATGACCATCGGCACGGCTTTTGGCCGAATAGCTGGCCAGGAAGCGGCACGGGCTGCTTTGGGCATTCCTGACTCGGTGCCGCGTTTGGCAGAGCAAGTGATGCAGGGCACAGCTGACAGGGACACGCGCGTTGCCGCTTAAATAGAACACCATGCAAACACTTCAACAACTGACTCAAGAAGCGCAGGCTTTGGCGCGCGGTGAAATACTTTTAACAAGCGCTGAAAAAGAAGTTGCGCGCCAACTTCAAATCTGCAATGGCTGCCGCTATTGCGAGGGCTTCTGTGCGGTTTTTCCCGCCATGACGCGTCGCTTGGAATTTGGCAAAGCAGACATTCATTACTTGGCCAACTTGTGTCACAACTGCGGTGCGTGTTTGCACGCCTGTCAGTATGCGCCACCGCATGAATTTGCCATCAATGTGCCCAAGTCGATGGCCACGGTACGTGGACAAACCTACGCCGATTACGCATGGCCCAAAGCTTTGGGTGGGCTCTACAAAAGCAATGGCCTGACGGTGTCAATGGCCTTGGCTGTTAGCTTGAGTTTGTTTTTGATGCTGGCCCTTCAAAGCAAGGGCACGCTGTGGGGCGGCCCTGTTGAAAATGGCTTTTATGCCATCTTCCCTCACAACCTCATGGTGAGCATGTTTGCACCCATTTTTCTGTGGTCTGTGCTGGCTTTGGCTGTGGGTGTGACGAAGTTTTGGCGTGAAGTCACGCCGGCCACCAGTGGCGCGCCTTTAAGCTCACCCGCAGCAGCTGAAGCGGCGCACGATGCCTTGCGATTGAAATACTTGGGCGGTGGCCATGGCGATGGTTGCAACAACGAAGACGACGCATTCACGCTGGCGCGCAAACGCATGCACCACCTCACGTTTTACGGCTTCATGCTGTGCTTTGCGGCCACCAGCGTTGCCACGGTGTACCACTATGCATTTGGTTGGCCCGCGCCTTATGACTTCACCAGCTTGCCCAAAATATTGGGCACGGTGGGCGGTATTTCTTTGGCAATTGGAACCCTGGGTTTGTGGCGTTTGAATTTGGCGCGAGATCCCCGGCATGGCGATGTGCAGCAGCGGCCCATGGACCGCGGATTCATTGCCTTGCTGTTTTTTATCAGTGTGACAGGTTTGGCTTTGATGCTGTCGAAAAACACCGCGGCCATGCCCGTGTTGTTGGCCGTGCATTTGGGCATGGTCATGGCCTTGTTCTTAACTTTGCCTTACGGCAAATTTGCACACGGTATTTTCAGAACTGCAGCGCTGCTAAGATTTGCTGTTGAAAAGAGACAGCCGAGCAAGTTGACGCTGGGCGCTGACTAAGATCAAGTCAAAGTCACAGCCGAGTTGATCACGCCACCGCCTAAACACACTTCGCCGTCATACAAAACGGCACTTTGTCCCGGCGTGACAGCCCATTGGCTTTCATCAAACGACAAAGCAAATTCAGCCGCATTGGGTGATGTCAATGCGCAGTGGGCATCGGCTTGTCGATAGCGTGTTTTGGCAGCGTACAAACCGGCCGTGGGCGCGCTGCCCGAGCACCAACTGGCGTCGGCGGCCTCAAGTTGAGGTGACAAGAGCCAAGGGTGATCATGCCCTTGCACCACCCACAAAATGTTTTGGACCATGTCCTTGCGGGCCACAAACCAAGGCGTGTGTTCACCCCCACCGCGCTGTGCGCCTTTGGCTTTGATGCCGCCAATGCCCAGGCCTTGGCGTTGGCCCAAGGTGTAAAAACTCAAGCCCACATGCTTGCCAATGGTTCGGCCTGTTTCGTCTTTGATCGGGCCGGGTTCTTTGGAAATGTAACGGTTCAAAAAATCTCTGAAAGGCCGCTCACCAATAAAGCAAATGCCTGTAGAGTCTTTTTTCTTGGCATTGGGCAAGGCAATCTCTTGTGCAATGTGACGGACCTGCGTTTTCAGCAACTCACCCACTGGAAACAAAGTTTTGGACAGTTGGGTTTGGTTCAATCGGTGTAGAAAATAACTTTGGTCTTTGCTGTTGTCCAAACCTTTGAGCAACTCGTGCAGACCCGATGCTTCATTCAAACGAACGCGTGCGTAATGGCCGGTGGCAATTTTTTCGGCACCCACCTGCAGCGCATGGTCTAAAAAAGATTTGAACTTGATTTCGGCGTTGCACAGAATGTCGGGGTTGGGCGTGCGGCCGGCTTGGTACTCACGCAGAAACTCTGCAAACACGCGGTCTTTGTAATCGGCCGCAAAGTTGACGTGTTCAATCTCAATGCCCACCACATCGGCCACCGCAGCCGCATCGACAAAGTCAATGTTGGACGAACAAAACTCGCTGTCGTCATCGTCCTCCCAATTCTTCATGAAAATGCCGACCACTTCGTGGCCTTGCTTTTTCAATAAGTGAGCGGTGACTGCGGAGTCGACGCCGCCAGACAAACCCACAACAATGCGGTGATGCTTCATGGCATCAATTATCCCCTGATCTAAATACCTATACTTGCACCTCATGTCATTCAATTCAAACCTTTCCACCTCAGCCAAAGTGAGAGCGGCTGCCAGCATTTTTTTGCAAGATGTTGGCAAAGGCGTGTTCACACTGACGCACAGTGGTTTGGCAATGCTGGGCCTGGTGGTGGTCATGGGCCTCAGCGTTGCCCTGTTTCGGCCGGATATCTTGGCTCAAACAGAGTCGACAGTTTATGAATGGCTTCGCTCGCGCCAATTCAGTTTGTGGTGGGAACCGCAAAACACCGCTGACCGGGCCACCGCCACCGATTTGAAAGACATTCCACGCAAGCAAGCGGCTGTTGCGGCCTGGCTGGCCAGCAAGTACCGGGTTGCGCCCGAGCCCATTGCCGCCCTGGTGGCGGAGGCTTATGTGCTGTCGGAGTCGACCAAGATCAAGCCACATTTGCTTTTGGCCGTGATGGCCATCGAATCGAGCTTTCATCCTTACATTCAAAGCCAAGCGGGGGCGCAGGGGTTGATGCAGGTGATGACGGAGATCCATGTCAAAAAATATGACAAATATGGTGGCAAATTGGCAGCATTTGACCCGCTCACCAACATGCGTGTTGGCACCCAGGTTCTTCAAGAGTACATTCGTTTGAAGGGCGGGGTGGTGGAGGATGGCTTGCTTTTCTACTTAGGTGGCGACGCCCTGCAAAGTGATACGGGTTATGTGGCCAAAGTGCTGGCAGAGCAAGCTCGCTTGGACCAAGTTGCAGCGGGTGAAAAAGTCAGCACACAACCCTGAAACCTGAGTCTCAAGTTTGCACCCGCATTTTTCAGCATGCAAGATCGGGTTTTACCGACCTTGCTGGACTTGATTAAGCCGTTTATCGAGGACAATAGCGGATTGTAAGTTTTGTAAGTTTTCAGGAGACATTTATGCGCATTGGCGTACCTGCCGAAACACGAGCTGGCGAGACACGCGTCGCCATGACGCCCGAAACGGC
>Ga0214919_10006402_pt1 | contig 16208 bp, 18 predicted proteins | sample LL1503_MetaG_FD_177994 | JGI IMG/M metagenome (GOLD analysis project Ga0214919, IMG submission 177994) | Freshwater microbial communities from Lake Lanier, Atlanta, Georgia, United States - LL-1503 | ecosystem: Environmental > Aquatic > Freshwater > Lake | place: USA: Georgia | collected... | reverse complement strand
TACACTTGATGTTAATAATGCTGATGACGTTAATGCTGCTGATGTTGTTTCTACTACTGTTGATGTTGGAGTTGATGTTGTAGAGGTTGATGTAGTAGAGGTTTCGGTTGGCGTTGAGGTTGAGGTTGGCGTTGAGGTTGAGGTTGAGGTTGGCGTTGAGGTTGATGTTTCAGTTGGTGTTGATGTTGAAGTTTCGGTTGGGATTGTTGTTGAGGTTTCAGTTGGAGTTGATGTTGAAGTTTCGGTTGGGGGTGTTGTTGAGGTTTCGGTTGGGGGTGTTGTTGATGTTTCTGTTGGCGGTGTTGTTGATGTTTCTGTTGGCGGTGTTGTTGATGTTGGTGGTGTTGTTGAGATTCGTTCAACCATATATACATGATTAATCATATCACCTCCAAATGGTAAACAAGTTGAATTAGTGGGTCTTCCATACATATTATATGTATAATAAGAAAAAGCATTATTTGTACCAAAAAATAATGCCCAATTAGCTTGATAACCGATTATATCAAATCCATACTGTATAGCTGTAGATAAAGCCCATTCATTATATCTTTGCAAATCATCATATGTTAAATTTCCTACTTGATTAGGTTGCATTACTAGATTTGCAGGAACTGTTATACTCATTGTTGTTCCTAACCTACCAGGTGTATCTATTATTTGAGGAGTACTTATTCTTAAATCTAACCATCTAGGTGAAATAGCTCTGGCCACATTGTCATTCCAACATTGTTTATCTACTAATTCATATTGAAGTGAGGTTGGAGCAGCGGTATTTGATTGAAAGAAAGCTTCTTTTAAATTATATATATTATTAAGCATATATATTATCATATAAAATAAATATAATATATTAAATTATATTAAAAATATTAACCAAATACATTTTCTGTACAATATTCTAAATATAAAAATCCATCATCACTTTTATAATTATCATATATATTAGTAATTGATTGTGCACCTGATAACATTATCTCATTGTTTTCTTTATCAGTTGTCATTATATAAATAGCAGTATGTTCATTAATTTTAATATTTTTTTTTAATAATTGAATAACAGTAGAAATTGTCATATCATGTGATACTAATAATTTGCTTTTATCTATACGTGGTAAATATTTATCTTTTTTACTTTTTTCTAAAATAACAGGATATTTATCTTGATATTTTAATAATAATGATGCTGAACGTTTTTTTCTATCCTCGAAAGACATTGTGTCTTTATATTTATTATTATTCTGAGGAATACTCATTATAATAATTTATATTTTATTTATATTTTAAAAATTTTCCAATTTCACTCACAGATGAAATAAAATATTTTGGAACAACATCGTCCATATTATCCATAATATTATTTCTTTTACACATTTTAATTTGTTCACATGTATCATCGAATATTTGTTCATCCATGCCCATATAATTTGATGAATCAATTACATTAATTGTATCTACCTTTGCATTTATACCTTCTAATATGCTAGATGTTGATTCACCTACTTTAATACATTTATTGGTTGGAACATTTAATTTATTAGACATTTTATATAACATAAAAGGTTCTGGTTTACCTAATAATACATCGTCATTACAAACAACTGCATCATAAATTAGACCATTTCTTTTAAATGATTTATCAATAACACTAAAAGTATTTTTATTATAAGATGTTGTTATACCAATTTTATAACCATTATTTCTTAATAAATGTGTTGTTTTAATTGCTCCATTAATTGGTTCATTGAATTCAGGAGATGTATTTAAAATAATAAGTTCATTTAAATAATCAGTATAAATTTCTTGAAATTTATTTTCACATTTATTAAAATTGCATAATGATTTAATATAATGTTCTTGATTCTTATTTATATTCTCTCTAATTCTTTTTTCAGAAACATAAATATTATGATTTCTAAAAGTTCTAGCTACAGCTAAAACTGGTGCATGCATACCAAAATCAACTAATACACCTGATAAATCAAAAATTACTGCAGAATATTTATTAAGAGATCTTTTATTAAATCGACGTGTCCATTGAGAAGCCATTAAATATAATAAATTTAAACTTTTATATAATTAACATTTGGGTTTTGCAATTAATTATTTTCTATAATATTATTAGATGGTATTCGTATCTTTAGTTAATATATCATTAGATATAACCGCTAATATTACTTGGTGGATAATGAAAAACTCTATATATGGAACTTATTATATTGTAACTTATTTTATGCCTCCTATACCTACTAAAGAAGAAATTGAATTATTAGAATTACGAAACGAAATAAGTTCTTTAAATAAAAAATTACATTTAATAAATTCAATTAATAATAATGCTCATATTATAACTAGAGAACAATTATTGAATGATGTAGAAACAGAATTTGAAATGATAGATGAATTTTAATTAGAATTAAAAATTGATTTGGAGATAGAAAAATTGATAGGGCGTAAGAAAAAATAACAAAGTTATTTTTCTGACATTTCCTATTAACAGTTATAAAAAATATAATCCTATAGGATTATATTTTTTATAAAAATTGATAAAACGTTTTAATAATTAATTATCATTACTTATAATGAATAAAATATATACTTTTTGGAAGTCTAATCCACATATATGGTTTAATTCAACCTCTGATAATGATAAATATATTAGTAATGAGTTCTTTCGTTATTATACTAATTCTGTAATAAATGATTATATTAATTTTGACGAGCTTTATAAAGAAGATTGGACATCTTATTGTATTTTAAATGATCAATTTATTAAGCATTTTAATAGATATTATAATATTAATCTGAGTCCACCTGCTAATTTTATTAATAATTGTTATGTTAATTATAAATTATTTAAACATCATTTAACAGATTTTGAATTTATGTTTTGTTTGATGCCTATAAGACATACTCATCAATTAATTCATGTTAATTTTGTATTAAATGAAACCTGGGAAAGATTATCAAAGGATAAAAATAATCAATTTATTAGAAGATTATTAGTTGCAACTTATGAAAGATATATTAAATGCACGAAAGAAAACAATCTTATATATTATATTGATAATAAATTAATATTTAATCATCCTGAAATTTTAGATGAATCTTCTCCATATATTACTAATAATCATACAGATTATAATGATCGTCTATTTAATATTAAAGAATTTATTGAAAATAATAATTTAACTAATGAACATATTATTATTAGCATTAGTGGTGGTGTTGATAGTATGGTTTGTTCATATTTATTAAAACAATTAACATATACATTTGAAAATTTAAAAATTAGTTGTGTTCATATTGATTATAATAATAGACCTGAATGTAAATATGAAGAGGAATTATTAATTTGGTGGTGTAATACAGTATTAAATATACCTCTTTATATTAGACGTATTGACGAAATCAATCGACCTAAATGTATGGAATATGAATTAAGAGATTTATATGAAAGTTATACAAAAGATATTAGATTTACTAGTTATATTAATTTTAATAATTCATTTGTTGTATTAGGTCATAATAAAGATGATACAATTGAAAATATTTTTACAAATGCTGCTAGTTGTAGTCATTATGACAATTTATTAGGTATGACAAGTATTAGTAATCAAACTTATAAACAAAAAAATATTTGTTTCTTACGTCCATTACTTAATATTCCTAAAAGTGAAATTTATAAATATGCTATTGATAATAATATTCCATTTTTATTAAATAGCACTCCTAAATGGTCTCAGCGTGGTAAAATTAGAGATATAGTTAAACCAGCTTTAAATGAATGGAATCCTTTAATTTTTGATGGATTAATTAATTTGTCTAAAAAAATGTCTCAAATGACTTTATTGATTGATAAACTGATTCCTAAAGATATTAATAATATGAATTTTTCTGATATAAATGATGTCCCATTAGATACTATTTATTGGTCAACTATTTTGAGAAAAAATAATATTTATACAACTAAAAAAACATTAGTTAATCTAATTAATAGACTTGAACATTATAAATCATTTCCTCATAAATTAAAAGATACTCAAAAAATTCAATTATGTAAAGATAAAACTTTAATATTAAAACAACAAAAAGACAAATTAATTATTATATTATAATGATATCGTATCTAAAAAAAATGTTAACTAATGTTATAAATTATTTTATAATTCCTAATGATGATAATATATATAGTGATTATTATGATATTAATTTCAATGAATATATGGTTTAGTTTCCAACAAACAAACGACGTGCGAGAGGTTCTCCGTTTGATAATGTGCGTGATTCATTATCAATTTTAAGAAAATCGACTTTATTTATATACAAGATGGTTTCACCAGATACACTGTCAATAATCTTTTTTAATACATTTATTTTATCAAGATTGATAATATCATTATTATAATATGAAATCAAATTATTCGGATGCATTATTTTCATATTATTAAATTGAATATAACGCATATTATTTGTCCGAGTCATCGTTAGATTAATATTAAAATTATCCTTTGTCTTATATGTTGCAGACCTGCATGGTGAGTTTTGAATACGCCAGTAATCTCCAATAAAAGTAGCAGCAATTGGCGTATTTGCTAGATAAAAAATATCCAGATTATTAATTTCAAAATTATTATTAATCGAACATTTGTCGCATAGATAATTAATAGCAACACCTCCAGCAATAACAAATTTGATATTATGAGTATTGAAAAAATTAGTTAGGTTATTTATGATTTCAGTAAGATTAGACATAATAATTAATAATAATACTAATAGGGGTTATTTATTTCAATTTTTATCAACTAAATAGCCTAGGCTATTTAGTTGATAACTATTAGGTGAGGAGCAGCGACGAGCTCAATTTTTATTAGGTGAGGAGCAAAGCGATGAGCTCAACTTTTTATTAGGTGAGGAGCAGTTACGAGCTTAACTTTCTAATAATTAAATATTTGATTTAATTATTAGAAAAATTGATATTAATTGTATATATCATAATTATATTATCTATAATGTTAAATACAGTAAATGATGATAATATATCATTAAAATCATTAGATAATTCTTATTGTTCTGTATGTCTATCATCTTTAATTAATGATATTTCTAAATTATCATGTAATCATTCATTTCATGAGAAATGTATTAATGAATGGTTAAAAGAAAAAAACACATGTCCATTATGTCGTTCTTCTATTATTAGACCAAATCTAGATGTATTACCAATTATTAATAATATAAGAAGGCATAATAATAATCAGAGGTATAATTATAAAAAATTTTTAACTCTAATACTCACAATTTTAATATTATTTAATTTTTGTTCAAATTTTTATTTGGATTATCATATTTCTAAATCTAATAATCATACAAGTGATTTATTAATAAAAAATATAACTTTAGTAACTATAAAACCAGATAATGAGCGCAGTGTTGCTAGCTTGTTTATTCTAGATATGTTTTATGTAATGATATATTATTATGCTTCTTCATATATAATAGTATGTAAATCAAATTTCTGCAGTGTAGCAACAATATCTATTTCATGTATTATAAATATTGGAATGCATCAAATGTATATCGTAGATGTATTCAATAGATTTGAGAATGATATATATGAATTTAGTGAAAAATTTAAATATAATTTCATAGTAAGTGTAATTTTATATGGTTCTTCTTTATTTTTAAAAACAGTTCTATTAATAATACATGTAAAAATAAATAATTGATTTTTTTATTCATTATAAACAAACCATTATACTATTAATAATGTATAGCTATGACAAAATAACAAGCCGAATTCATATTGATTGGATGCCATTTTTTGAGTCTAATAAAACTGAATTAATAAACATATTAGTTAAACTAAATGAATTATCAAAAACAGAAACAATATATCCTAAACAAAAAGATATATTCAGAGCATTTTATTATCATTCTCCAAATGATATTAAATTAACAATCATTGCTCAAGACCCATATATTAATGAAGAAAATGATAAACCACAAGCTATGGGATTATGTTTCTCAGTCCCTCGTGTTCATAAAAAGATTCCACCATCTCTTCAAAATATTAGAAAAGAAATTAAAAATTGTTATCCTGATTATGTTATTCCATCTCATGGTTTATTAAAGAAATGGGCTAGAACAGAAAAGATATTATTATTAAATTCATCATTAACAGTATGTAAAGGTAAAAGTAATTCTCATGCTAAACTATGGACTAATTTTACTGATAAATTAATTAAATGGTTCTCAGATATATCTATTAATTCTAATTCTGTATTTTTATTAATGGGCAATTATGCTATTGCAAAAACTGAATTAATTGATGAATCGAAAAATAAAATCTTTTCAACACTTCATCCATCACCATTAAGTGCTCATTATGGTTTCTTTGGATGTGGTGTTTTTAAGTATATTAATGATTATTTAGAAGAGAAGAATGTAGAAATAATTAATTGGTAATATTCACATAGATTAACAGTTATTTTAAATAAAGTATATTTAATAATAAATATGGAAAAAATTGATAGGGCGATATGAAAAACTTTGTTTTTCACATCTCTCCCTATTAACTTTCTAAAATATATAGCTTCTCTATATATTTTAGAAAAATTGATAATATTTTCCATTATCCTATGTTTAATAAAATATTGTATGAATTACACTCATAAGAAAAGCTATGCTGGTTCTATTAATACTAATAATTTCTATTATAAAAACGCTATTATTGCTCATTATCAAATGTCTTTCCTTTTTAATATTCTGCCAGTTGAACTTATTGAACATATTCTTTCATATATATGTTCATCGCTTGTAGTATTTGTTGCAAACAACACACTCTATTACATTAACCCACACGACAATGCTATTATTAAGACAATTGATAATGTGTCTCTATCATCTGATTCGACCATATATTATAATATCATTTATAGTATTTCTGAAGATGGTCTGACTCTATACAGTATTATTAATGGTTTCATAACGTCTAATATTCGTATTGAATATATATGTGATGAAAAACCAGATATTAATAAGCCAATTGATATAGAAACTTCAGATGAAAACCGTTATACATATAGTTATAATCATCGAGAGGATCTTGATACTCCTATTTTGGACATTTATTCGGGAACGACTTCTTCACTTTGCTCAAATGGAAAATATATTGCAGCATTTGTTAATCGTTCTGAACAGTGCATTGCAATCTATGTTACTAAAACAAAAGAATTATTTAAAGAAATCAACATCGCAGACCCATCTATATTTATTAATAATATTACATTTTCTCCAGACAATAAAATAATTATGGCAGTTTCTGGTGATTCTGAACAGAGCACCATTTATATGTGGAATATAAATACAGGTGAACAGCTACTGAATATTTCATATCCTATGCGCTATTATGATACTAATGAAATTATTTGGAACACAAATAGCACTAAATTTGCAGTATCATTTATAGCTAACGAAGATGAATTTGGCATTATAAATTATTATGAAACACATATTATATTTGGAGAAGTATATAACAACATCTGCACTATTACAGAAAACATGCTTCCAATTCCAGGTAATATAAATACAATGCTCTGGATTACTAATGAAAAGTTTGCATATAATTTTTCATCTTATATTTATATTACTGATAGTATTGGACAAGAATTCATTTCTTTTCCAATCGTATATAAAAAAATTTATGCATTGCATGCATCGCATGAAGGACATCTAATTGTTACTCATAACGGTTTTAGAGCACAAGATGGCATAGTTGAAGAATTCAATGACGATGAAGATATAATAGGAAATGTTTGGTCTGATATAGTTAATCTTTGATTGTTAGAATCCAATTAAGAATTATTTTATAAATTATTTTATATAAAATATTTATATTATAAATGAAATGTTTATTTAATTTTTGTATTCCTGAATAATTGTATCAATTGCAGAATCACTACTATGATTATTCTTAATTAAATACTCATAATATTCATCATCAAAATCTTTACAAATTCCAGCTTCTAGTAATTCATGAATTTTATCTTCACTAATACCTGCTTTTTTAAATTCAATACATTTATTAATATAAGACTCATCATAATCATCGAAATCGTCTAATGCATTTGTAATATAAATAAGATTATATTCACTGAAATTATTTTCAAGCAATATAAGCATTATATTTAATTCAGTTTCACTTCTGCCCCTTACGCTTATATCTTCTAATACGCTGTTGTCAGTTATTACCTTGGACAGTTTAATAAATATTTCAATTTCATCATCACTATACTTATCAACCACGTCATATGCAATATCTGAATTAATACCTCCATGTATTAATTGTTTAGTTTTTTCAATTTGTGTTTCATTAAAATCATTTATCATATACACTGCATGACTAATACTAAGCTTATGTTCTTGATGTAATTCAAATACTTTTTCAACATCCTCTTCATCTATATTTTCTGCGATATTTGATGCGTCGTCTAATTTAAGCCCACGGTCAATATATGTTTGCATCAATTCAATTTGTTGTTCATTTAGATACCTTATCATGCGATTACAATGAAAAATATTATTACCCAAATTAATATAATGAATAAATATATTATATTTTTCTAGTGTCAAATAGCTTGCAAGTGTTGCAAGTATATCACTATGTCCCTTTACAATTTGCAGATAATAATAATTACAGTACAGTGTTCTATCAGAAAAAGAATTATTATTTAAACTATGACTATCTGTAAAATGTTTGAAATATAGTTGCATTTGTGTATGATCGGTATTTGATAAATAATTACCAATCTTTTTAACAATATTTAATTTATTTTCAATACTATCATTATAATGCTCATTATCATAATATTTATTATAATAAGCACCCAAAATTATTTTACTAATTAAACTATTTTGATTATTAATCATCAATTGTTTAACTACAATATTAATATTAGCTTTATAAATATCAAAAACATATTGATCACTTTCTGCAAAATTAATAACATCATTAACATTAGTACACATATCAAACACTGCCAAAATTAGTTCCTGAGGTAAACATGTCATATAAGATGTATGAAAAGACATATTATTATTAATATTAGTAATAGGGCTAAAATAATTCAACTTTTATTATATCTATTTTAAATCTTTGATTTAAAATAGATATAATAAAAGTTAGATGAAAGAACTTTAGTTCTTGAGTTCAACTTTTATAATGGTTACTCTTCATGTTCAGCAATAATCATCCGAATTGCCTCGTCAGGGCTATGATTAAGACTAATCAAAGATTCGTAATATTCATAATCAAATTCTTTATAAATGTCTGCTTCTACTAAATTACAAATTTTTTCTTCACTAATGCCTTTATTTTTTAATTCAATACATTTCATTATACTAGATTCATCAATATTATTCAAATCAATTAATTCATTTGTAATATAAATAAGACTATCTGTTTCAAAATTATTTTCAGCTAATTTAATCATTATATTTAATTCAGTTTCATCACGATGATTTTCAGCTATAAGGCGTAATGTAAGATTATCATTATCATCACCCTCCTTAATTAATATCTTAGATAATTTAATAAAAAGCTCAATTTCAGCATCATTAAACTTTTCAACCAAATCAAATGCAATCTCTGAATAAAGATTCTCATCGTGTATTAATCGTTTAGTTTTTTCAATTTGTGTTTCATTAAAATCATTTAACATAGTTATTGCATGTCTAATACTAAGAGAATATTCTTCATATAATTCAAATAATTTTTCAACATTATCTTCATTTATATTTGTTGCAACATTTATTGCATTCTTTAATTGAAGTCCACGGTCAATATATTTTTTTACCAATTCAATTTGTAGTTCATTAAGATTCCTTGTGGAAAAACAATCATTAATATTATAACCCAAATTAACATAATGAATAAATGTATTATACTTATTTAATGTCAAATAGCTTGACATATGTGAAATATTATTATCATGACTCTTTATAATTTTCATATAACAAAAATTATAAAATAGTTTGTTGATATGAAACAAATCTTGATTAAAATGCACATCAGTTGTGACTAATTTTAAATGTTCAATAAATTGTTGAGGAGTGGTATTTGATAAATAATTACCAATCTTTTTTACAATATCTAATTTAGTATCAATGCTATAATCATTAGTATCCTCCTTATAATGAGCATTAAAATATGCACCCCTAATTACATCACTAATAATCTTTTTTTTATTATTAATAATCAATTGGCTAACTACTTTATTAATATTAGCTTTATAAATATCAAAAACATATTGATCACTTTCAGCAAGATTAATAACATCACTAACATTATAACACATATCAAACACTGCTAAAATTAGTTCCTGAGGTAAACATGTCATGTAAGATGTATGAAAAGACATACTATTATTAATATTAGTAATAGGGCTAATATATTTCAACTTTTATTATATCTATTTTAAATCTTTGATTTAAAATAGATATAATAAAAGTTAGGTGAAAGAACTTTAGTTCTTGAGCTCAATTTTTATTAAACATTCAAAGAAAGTATGTTTAATAAAAATTGATAGGGCGCATTGTTTTTCCTAAGGAAAAACAAAGCATTCCCTATTAACTTTCTAAAATATATAGCTTCGCTATATATTTTAGAAAAATTGATTTAATGAAGTAATATTATTAATTTATTAATAAATAATGGTAACTCATGGATATGTTGTTTTTAAATATAAAGGTATTTATTATACTTTTTATAATCATTCTGATTCTTATTTTGAAGGATTAGGAAATATGATTGTAACTGATATTTATAATACGATTAATAAAGAAAAGATGTTTTATTATAAAGAACTATTATTGCGTGTTCCGTTAAAAGGAAATGATGATGGTGAGATGCATGTGCATTCATTAGAATATATTTTAAAATATCCAGAATATTCTCAATATTTTACATCAAGAAATGAACCATCTAGTGAATATACTTATACTATTGATTTTGATACTAATAAATTTATTGCTAATAAATATAGTGAAAATATTTACAGTTTTAATCTATATGATATCCCACTTGATTGGTATGAAATTACTCAAAATAATTCAAGCTATGAAGATAGTGATCAAGATGAAGAAGAAATAGAATATGATTCAAATGAATCTATTTTAAATAAAATAGAACAACTTAATAATGAAATTGAAAAGTTGAAGTTAAAGTTAAAATAATTTTTTTATGAAGTTGCCCAATACTCAAGAGGATTATATATTTCAATATATTCTGTCGAATCATAACCTTTATTTCCAATATGAAATATCGTATTTTTAGGAACAAATTCCACTTGCAGATATGGAACAAATTCTTTAAATCTTGTTTGATTGGTTGGATGAAGTTCTTTTGTCAACTTAAATATATAGTCCATATAATCATTAATGTTATAGTTGTATTTTTTATTTGCGTGGTTTCCAGAAGATAGAACTGCTAGAACAATTTTACTATCAAATACTAGTTGTGTTTTTAAATTATAATTATACATTTGTTTTATTTTACAACAATCTTTTGTACAGATCATAGTTGACCATCCATAAGGAGTATATAAAACTGCTACTGACTCATCAGATTTAACTAGTTTGGAGTATGATGTAGTAGCAACAGGAACCTCTTTACAATTAATAGTTTCACCAGTAGGCAATGTTATAATGATAGGATAGTTGGACATGAAAGACATACTATTTATATTCAAGTATATTAAACAACATTATTTTCAATTTTTATTAAACTATATAACTGTTAAAGAATGATGTTTTGTTTTGTTTTAAAAAAATAAGGGTATGCCACCCTTATGTAACCATATACTTTGAAGAATGAAAAAGTTCAATGCTTTCTCCACCATTATATTCAGTCCTAAACATACGAAACATCGTATGTTTAGGAATGAAATGAACTTGCAGTCCTGAAAATGCGGTGAAGAAAGGAACATTATTCAAGTATGGTTCTTGTGTCCATGGAAATTGAGAAATGTATTTCATACACTTCTCATAAACAGACTGCGTGTTTGTGTAGAATTCATGTGACAGAACTGCTTGAACAATCCTACTGTCAAACACAAGCTGATTTGCAGCAGAAGAGGGATAATCAGTGGACCACCCCGCTCCATCATTAGGACAGAACAGCACTGCAACGCTGTTGTCTGATTTCACAAGTTTAGAATATGAGGTATTCGGCACAGGAACCTCTTTACAATTAATAGTTTCGCCAGTAGGCAATGTTAAAATGATAGGATAGTTGAACATGAAAGACATACTATTTTTTCTTTGAACATATTAAATAGATTTATTTTCAATTTTTATTAAACACACTTTCTTTGAAAGTGTGTTTAATAACAATTAGGTGAAGGAGTGTAAACGACTAAGCTCAATTTTTATTAGGTGAAGGAGTATAATTAACTTACTCAACTAAAGTGAATTTATGTATTTGATTGAAGTATACTCGGGTTCCCTTGTCTGTTTGAAAATAACATGGAAAAGTGCCATTAGGTGTAATCTGACCAATCTGAATTAATTTTCCAAATGTAGATTCTTTTGAAAAATTAGCACAACCAATCGCTTTAATTTCATAATTTTCACAAATACGTAATGTTGATTTAAATGCATGTGCTTTTTTTATTTCATTAATAAAATATAAAATACTTTCTTTATTATATATTTTTTTATTCAGGTGATAAAAATAATGGAAATTATCAACAGTCAAATCTTCAATATTCCCATCAGAATGAATAAGTTCATCGAACAGGATTTTTGGAACTTGATGTGGATTCAAATTATGCCTACAGTAAGGACAAGTATTAGTATTAGTTTGTGTCCATAAATTCATACATTGATTATGAAAAGTATGATTACATGGAAGTATAATAGTATTATTAATTAATGGTTCATAGCAAATAGAGCATTCATTAGGATTCATAATAATAATAAATTATTACTAATAAATGAAATATTATCAATTTTTATAAAACATATAATCTTTAAGGATTATATGTTTTATAAAAAACCAAAGGTTATTAATAGGGGAAGATATGAAATACAAAGTATTTCATATCGCCCTATCAATTTTTATTTGTAAAACAATGTTTTTAAAAGAATGTATTATTATAACTCAAAAATATAACTCAAAAAAGTCATCAATATCACCACCATTTTCACAATGATAATCGAGCCACTTCTTCACCCGAGATGGATGCAGTGCTTTTTCCATGAGTTCTATGTAAAAGTGATTGACACGCACCTTACTCATTTTCTGGTAGTCCAACTGATAAATTGATTCTTTGTAAGTGATAAGATTGATAATATTTGTTATATTATCGTTAGGAATTATTCCTGCAACCAACATCTTTTCAATCAATTGAATACCATTTGCATTTTTATATGCCAAGTTGCAAACATCCTCAATATTTAATTCCATCATTCGTGTTTCCAGATAAGAGATGGCATTTGGGTTACTCAGAAGAGAATTAAACTCAATCAGTTCTGGATGTTGCATCAAAATATCCATTGCATTTGGGTTCCGTGAAAGATTAGATAAATGCACTTTGTCCAGATGCTGTGAAATGATATGGATTGCATTGTGGTTTCCCGATAGAACCTCAAAGTTAATTTTACTTGGGTCTTCAATTAACATTTGTTCTATCATCTCAATTGCTTTTGGATTGTGATTGTCGCAAAAAGCACTCCATACAATCTTATCCTGGTTAGCATACAACATATCGAATGCACCTGCGTTCGTTGATAGATGTTTCCAATTTATTTTATCCTGGTTGTTCTCAAGAATACGGATTGCTTCAGGACATGAATTATAGGATAGCATGTCCCAAGAGATTTTATCATGATGGTTCTCAAGGAAGGACAATATTGCTGGGTTGCGACTATTTGCCATAAGATTCCATGTTATGGGTGAAAACAAATGGATTGTCTTTTCCAACAGAGGGAATATCTTAGGATTTTCATTATATGCTAACCCATTTACATGAACAAAGCGGGGGTTCTTTATCATAATCTCAACTGCCTTGTTGCTTGAATTGCAGGACAACTTATATTTATTAATATTCATTTTTTTATTAATAATATGGTCTGCGTATGGGTTGAAATAAATAGAGTTAGTAAAGTTATCATTAAAAATTTGGTTAACAATAGGATATTTGTAGATAAGGGTTTCATTCATCATAATAAATGTTTCTATTAAATGGTTTATAATTATTAATATTTTCAATTTTTATTATTGTGAAGTTAAAACTTCACAATAATAAAAATTAGGTGAAGGAGTGTAAACGACTAAGCTCAATTTTTATTAGGTGAAGGAGTATAAACGACTAAGCTCAATAATAATAATTAGGTAAAGATACTAAAACAATTTATAAAATAATGTTTTTAAAAGAATGTATTATTATAACTCAAAAATATAATTCAAAAAAGTCATCAATATCACCGCCATTTTCACAATGGTAATCGAGCCACTTCCTCACCCGAGATGGATGCAGTGCTTTTTCCATGAGTTCTATATAAAGGAGCTTGGAACGCACATTGCTCATTGCCTTGTAGTCCAACTCATACACTGCCGCTGCTGCTTCATCTGTTTCAAGAAGACACTCTTTAATGCATCTGATATCCTCTTCTGTGAGCATATTAGCAGCTAGCATTTTCTCAATCAACGGAACACAGTTCGGGTTGTAAGTCAGATGTCGCATGCTAAAATCTTGAAACTCTGGGTCAAAATTTAAACGCCCTGCCATCAGTGTTTCAAGATAAGGCATTGCAGATGGATTGTGTATAATAGCATTATTATCAATCAGTTCAGGATGTTGCATCAAAATATCCATTGCATTTGGGTTCAGCGAAAGTCTATATGATGATACTTTGTCCAGATGCTGTGAAATGATATGGATTGCGTTGGGATTATATGATAGAGACTCAAAGTCAATTTTACTCGGATCTTCAATTAACATTTGTTCTATCATCTCAATTGCTTTTGGATTAGAGTTGCAGCAAAAAGTAGACCAACTAATCTTGTCCGTGTTCTTCTTCAAAATGTCAATCGCAAAAGAGTTCTTTGAGAGATTATACCAGTCAATCTTGTCCTGATTCTTTTCCAGAATGCGAACTGCATCTTCGCACTCATTCTGGGACAAATATAACCAAATAATTTCATCAGGATATTTATGTTTCTCAATGAATTCTAAAATTGCTGGGTTGTGACTTTGAGACATCAACTTCCAGTAATATGTTGGATTTTGCGAACGCCATAGAACCTTTTCAAGCAGAGGTCCAATCTTAGTATTGGTATTGAAAACCAATCCTTGCAAGGAGATGGGTTTAGATTTCATCATCATCTCAACTGCCTTGTTGCTTGGATGACGAGAGAACCTATATGCGTCAACTGTATGATGACGACTAAACTCAATAAGATTTGCGTGTGGGTTCAAATAAATAGGATTAATACGACTATTAGTCTCAATTAGTTCTTTAATAAGGGGATATTTGTAGATAAGGGTTTCATTCATCATATAAGTGTTTATTTTATATGGTAGATAAGTAATAATATTTTCAATTTTTATAATAACTGTTAATTGATGTATATAGATAAAATATATACATTTTATTTATATCCCAATCAATTTTTAATAAAATTAGGTGAAGAAACTGAGCTCAATTTTTATTATATATTAGACAATCTAATATATAATAACTGTTAATAGGGAAAGATAGAGTTTTAATAAAAACTCTATCACCCTATCAATTTTTATAAAATAATTCAAAAACATAATTTGATAACTATCATTCAATATCAATAGTTATATTAAATCGGTAATCTTCTGGATTTTCTATTTTATTCATTATATTATACAAATATATATTAAACTTCCATTTACGAATATAGTCAGTTAAATTTAAAAACGTTCCTAAAAAATTAGAAGGACCTATTTCCAAAATATATTTGTATAAATCTATATTATTTTCTTTAAACATTTGTTTATAATTTTCTTTGGGAGTTGTTTCTAAATATTTAATAAGATCACTACATTCAAACTTTCTAAACTCGTAGATACGTTTAATTTTTTTAATATTATCTTCATTAATTTCCAACATAGTCTTATCAATCCCAATCCATTCTGCCAAACTTTTTTTAATCAAATTTCCGGACATAAAAA
>Ga0214919_10006401_pt1 | contig 16214 bp, 17 predicted proteins | sample LL1503_MetaG_FD_177994 | JGI IMG/M metagenome (GOLD analysis project Ga0214919, IMG submission 177994) | Freshwater microbial communities from Lake Lanier, Atlanta, Georgia, United States - LL-1503 | ecosystem: Environmental > Aquatic > Freshwater > Lake | place: USA: Georgia | collected... | reverse complement strand
ACAGCGTAGTTTATGATGCAGCGGCTTGGAGTAGTCTCATCGAACTTTCGGTGCATTCTGTCGCGACGGGTAGCATGCCGGTCGTGATCCCAGACTTCACGCGCGGGCTATGGTCGGAGCTGAAGCCGCTCGGCATCGCTGAGGCTGCCGCGGTTTAAGTCAGCGGCTGGCGGGTTCCGAGTGAGTCAGCGCTGAGGCTGCGGTGGCTGCGTAAGCCTCAGGCTTGCGCGGCTGCATAAGCCTCAGGCTTGCGCTGCTGCATAAGCCTTAGGCTTGCGCGGCTGCATAAGCCTCCATCCCCACGCAGCTACAAATTAAATTCCGATCCCCATAAACATTATCCACCCGACCAACCGCGGGCCAAAACTTGCTCGCACGGGTGTGCCGATCGGGGAAGGCCGCCGTCTCCCGTGAGTACGGATGGTTCCACTCTGTGCCGCACACCGCCGCGGCCGTGTGTGGCGCGTGCTTGAGCGGATTGTTGAGCTTATCACTCGTGCCATTAGCGACGGCGGTCATCTCGCCGTGAATGGCAATCAGGGCATCGCAGAAACGATCGAGCTCTACCTTAGCTTCGCTCTCGGTCGGTTCGATCATCAGGGTGCCCGGCACCGGAAAGGACATGGTTGGGGCGTGATACCCATAATCTATGAGCCGCTTTGCTACGTCCTCGACTTCGACCCCCTGTTTTTTCCATGGGCGAAATTCTAAGATGCACTCGTGTGCCACGAGGCCACTGGCGCCTTTGTAGAGTACTGGAAAATAAGCATCAAGACGTCGGGCCGTATAGTTGGCATTCAGCAGGGCAAACTGCGTCGCGCGCTTGAGTCCGTCTGGTCCCATCATGCGAATGTACATCCAGGTGATGACGAGAATGGAGGCGCTGCCGTAGGGGGCGGCGGACACCGCCCCCAAGGATTCGGCCTGAGAGGTGAGGTTTGAGGGTTTTACCACCACGTGACTGGGCAGGTAGGCTACGAGGTGTTTAGCGACGCCGATGGGCCCCATGCCGGGGCCGCCGCCGCCGTGCGGGATGCAAAAAGTTTTGTGTAAATTAAGATGGCAGACATCTGCGCCAATAAAACCAGGCGAGGTCAGCCCGACTTGGGCATTCATGTTGGCGCCATCCATGTAAACTTGGCCGCCGTGCTGGTGGATGGTGCGGCAAATATCTCGAATCGAAGTTTCGTAGACGCCATGCGTGGAAGGATAAGTAACCATCAGGGCCGCGAGCTTGGCGGCATGTTCGGTGGCTTTGGCCTTGAGGTCGGCGACATCGATGTTGCCGTGGGCATCGCAGGCGACGGCTACGACCTGATAGCCGCACATGGCCGCGCTGGCGGGATTAGTGCCATGCGCGCTGGTGGGAATAAGGCAGATGTTACGGTGGCCTTCACCCCGCGAGGTGTGGTACGCGCGAATGACGAGCAAGCCGGCGTATTCACCTTGGGACCCCGCATTGGGCTGCAGCGAAACGGCGGCAAAGCCCGTGATCTCAGTGAGCCATTTTTCGAGCTGGGCAAAAAGCTTGGCGTAACCCTTGGCCTGATCGGCGGGGGCGAAGGGATGTAATTGACCGAACTCCGGCCAAGTGACGGGCAGCATTTCACTCGTGGCGTTGAGTTTCATTGTGCACGAGCCCAGTGAAATCATCGAGTGGCACAGCGACAAATCTTTGGCTTCCAGCCGCCGAATATAGCGGAGCATTTCGTGTTCCGTATGGTAGCGATTAAAAACGGCCGCGGTCAGAAAAGTCGAAGTGCGCGCCTGGGGTGCGGGATAGTCGCTGAGCTCTGCGGGATCGGCGGGGGTCGCGGCGCCAAACAAGCTCAGCAGGGTGGCGACATCAGCTTGATTCGTGGTCTCGTCGAGGGAGATCCCGACGGTGCGGGCGTCGATCGGGCGTAGATTAATTTTAGCGGCCAGCGCGGCGCGATGAACTTTGGTCGCATCGATTCCGGATACGGTGAGCGTATCAAAAACCGGCTCAGCGTTGATGGTCGCGCCGAGATTTTTAAGGCCCGCGGCGAGCCAATGGGTGAGCAAGCGGGTGCGCTGGGCGAGGCGCTTCAGTTCAGCGGGACCGTGATAGACCGCATACATCGAAGCCATGACGGCCAGCAAAACCTGCGCGGTGCAGATATTCGACGTAGCCTTGTCGCGACGAATATGTTGTTCGCGAGTGCCGAGGGCGAGGCGCAGAGCCGGGTTGCCATGGACATCCTTGGATACGCCGACCAAGCGACCTGGCATTTGGCGTTTGTATTCATCCTTGGTCGCTAGAAAGCCGGCGTGCGGTCCGCCAAAACCCATCGGGACACCGAAGCGTTGGGCGGAGCCGACGGCGACATCAGCGCCAAATTCGCCGGGGGCACGGAGGAGGGTGAGGGCGAGCAAGTCAGTGGCCACCACGGTAAGTGCGCCGGCCGCGTGGGCTTGCGCGAAAAACTGGGTGAAATCGTGAATGCTGCCCGTGGTGTCAGGGTATTGCACGAGCACGCCAAAGACCGAGGTGGAAAAATTAAACGTCCGATGATCGCCGAGAATGATCTCAATTCCCAGTGGTTGCGCGCGGGTGCGGACGATATCGATGGTTTGCGGGTGGCATTTTTCTGAAACAAAAAAGCGCGAGCCGGCGTGGCTATCGCCGAGTTTGAGGCGATGACACATCATCATGGCCTCGGCGGCGGCGGTGCCTTCATCCAGCATGGAGGCGTTGGCGATTTGCAGGCCGGTGAGATCAGTGATGACGGTTTGAAAATTCAACAACGCCTCCAGCCGGCCTTGGGCGATCTCGGCTTGGTAAGGCGTGTAGGCGGTGTACCAACCGGGGTTTTCTAGAATATTGCGCTGAATAACTCCGGGCACCTTGGTGTCGTAGTAGCCCATGCCGATATAACTGCGGAAAATCTTATTTTTACTCGCGATCGTGCGGAGTTCGGCGAGGGCTTCAGTTTCACTGGCGGCGGCGGGTAGCCGCAGCGGGCGTTTGAGGCGGATCTTCGGTGGAACCGCGGCGTCGGCGAGGGCCTCGACGGAATCATAGCCGATGATCTTAAGCATCGCATCGATTTCGGCGGCCGGTGAGCCGGTGTGACGGCGTTCAAAAGTGTCGAGCGGAGCGAGCAAATCACGGTGAGAAGCCATGGGGCCAAACGTAGGTGGGGGCGGAAGTGGCGCAACTGCGATTTGGGCGCGCGGTGCTGGCATAAGCGCCAGTGGGCGAGGTAGCCGTGGGGGCTTATTCTAGTGGGCCCGAAAGGTGGCGCTGGCTTGCAGGCGATGCCAGCCAGCGCCAGTGGTTAAGCACCTGCGAGCAGGTTTCTCATGACGGCCCTTCCTGATTTCAACTCCAAGCCCGCCCGCGCCGCCTACATTGGCCAGCAACTCGCGGCGTTATATCCGGAGACGCCCATCCCCCTGGACCACTCCGATGCTTATACTCTTTTGGTCGCAGTGCTGCTCTCGGCGCAGTGCACGGATAAACGCGTTAATTTAGTTACGCCGCCGCTCTGGGCGCTGGCCAATACCCCTGCGGCCATGGCGCAGGTCTCGGTGGCGCAAATCCAAGCGATCATTCGGCCGTGCGGGTTGTCGCCCCAAAAGGCGAAGGCGATTGCGGGCCTCTCGCGCATCTTACTTGAGCAACATGCGGGTCGCGTGCCCCAGACCTTTGCGGAGCTCGAGGAGTTGCCGGGGGTAGGGCACAAGACCGCCTCGGTTGTGATGAGTCAGGCTTTCGGTGTGCCGGCCTTTCCGGTGGACACGCACATTCACCGTCTGGCGCAACGGTGGAAGTTAACGAATGGGCGCAACGTCGTGCAGACGGAGGCTGATTTGAAACAGCTTTTTGCACCCGAGCAGTGGAATCAGCTGCATCTGAGGATGATATTTTATGGCCGGGAGCACTGCACCGCGCGCGGTTGCGACGGAACGGTCTGTGGGATTTGTCAGACACTTTTTCCTGAGAGAAAACGGGCCGTGCGGACGAAAAAATAAAACAAGGTTGATTCGCATCGGAGGGCCGTTAACCGTCTGCCTCCCCTTTGGGACTCATAGCTCAGTTGGTTAGAGCACCTGCTTCACACGCAGGGGGTCACTGGTTCGAGTCCAGTTGAGTCCACCATTTTAAGGGCGAGTGATTGCAGAAGCTTTAAGAATCGTGCTCGCCCGTTCGCTGGGGATTAGTCAAGTTGGGTCAACCTTTTGCTCGGGTGATGGAATGGCAGACATGCGGGTCTTAGAAGCCCGTGCCGCAAGGCGTGCAGGTTCGAGTCCTGTCCCGAGCACCACTTTCCCTATGGAGGGAATAGTAGCACACTGGAAGCACACTAAATCCGAAAATGGCTGCTACCACCTAAAAACAGGCGCTTTCCCTCAGCGCCAAGATTGCGCCGGCTGCTACGCTCACGGCGTGAACCATCATGATGGCATTGAGCCCTACAAGTTTAGCCTGTCCCTTCGTGACGACGTAATTGAGATCGTCCTGCTCTATCGGCGACAAGACGGCTGCGTTTACTGCGTCACCGAGTTGGTCGACTTACCTCTTCGGCGGTGAAGCCGTGTGCGTCTGCTGAATCTCGCTCTGCGCTTGCCCTAACGACATCTTGCCCGCCTTCACCTCGCTGGTGAGATAGTTCTCCCACTTATCCTTCGTCTTGGCTTCAGCCTTCTTTTGCGGCTGGAGATTTTCTTTCGAGTTCGAGCCGCCCAATTCTAGCGGCACCTTATGGTCGATGACGTAATTCTTCCGTTCCGATTTTGAAATACCGTTCGACTTGTAAACTTCATTTTTCACTGAAGTAGGAACATTACGCTTCTCAGTGGGAATCGTTACGGTGGTGCTGTCTGTCGAGCTATTCTTTGCCTTGTGACTCTTGGCGTAGGTGAACGGCGCAAGGAACGAGCAGAGTAAGAGTGCAGAGAGCGGAATAAATGATTTGAAGTTCATAGTGTCAGTTTCCCTTCGGCAGCTTCGCGAATAGCTCACGCGCCAGTTTCATAGCTTCGGCTTTTTGCTCTGAGGTCATTTGTTTTTCTAAAATTGGCATTTTCTTTTTAGCCAGCTCATTACCCTTGGCGGCGGATATATTAATCCAAACATGCGCCTGCACTAAGTCCTTCGGTACGCCGTTGCCGATCCAGTACGCAGTTCCGAGATTTACGTGCGCCATGTCATCCCCTTGCTCTGCAGCCAAGCGATACCACTTCATTGCTTCAGCGTAGTCCTTCGGCACGCCTTCACCTTTGTCGTACATCAAGCCGAGATTGAATTGCGCATCAGCAGCCCCTTGGTCTGCCGCCAAGCGGTACCACTTTACAGCTTCAGCACTATCTTTCGGTACGCCTTCGCCGTTGGCGTACATCACGGCGAGATTGTATTGCGCAGCGGCATACCCTTGGTCAGCCGCCTTGCAATACCAGCTCATAGCTTCTTCATAATCTTTCGGCACACCTCCGCCTTTGGCGTACCTCACGCCAAGATTGTATTGCGCATTGGCATACCCTTGGTCTGCCGCCAAGCGCCACCACTTCACAGCTTCAGCATCATCTTTCGGGACACCCATACCATTGGCGTACATTACGCCGAGATTGTATTGAGCATTACCATCACCAGCCTCCGCCTTCTTCTTAGTCTCAGCAAAATCTGGAGGAGCTTCAGCAAATCCAGCAGCAGCGAGAAGGATGAAGATGAGCAGAGTGCGAAAAATACGGTGCATACGCCTTGCCTACTCCTGGCCTGCCACAAGGTCACTCCTAAACCTTCGCGCCGGCCTTATTAAAGCGAACCGCGGCCTCGGCCATCACATCACATAGGCTGTCCCCGAATTCGCGCAGAATTGGCCGCATTGCGACCGCGGGCTGGCCGTCCAGCTTTGGCGGCAAATCGGTTTCGAGTCCGGCAAATAGCTTAGTTTTTAATGTAACCGCGAGATGCCCGAAAATTGAATTGATCTCCGCAACGCTGAAAACATCGCCGGCCGCAGTAGCAAGCTCACGCTCAAGTTTGATGCAGCGCAACTGAACCTCGCGCAGTCGCGCACCGCGCAGATTATCCAAAGAATTTCCGCCCCGATTAGCGGCGACGAACGCCACGACCTCGCGGATCAGGTAGCGCTTGCGCGGATCAGGTGCCGGGGCTCCGGGCTTGGCCAGCAAGTTATCAAGCAGACCGCGGTGCAGCTTTAGCCTTCGGGAAAGCTCGGACTTTGTTTCGCGGACTTTGGGGCGCGTCATGTCAAAAAAGGTTTCGGATAATCGGATAAGGACGCGATGGGTGCCGCCAACACTTTGGTGCTTAATTACGCTTAGAAGACTTCCTGCCTTAAAACAAATCCTTGATCATCGTCCGAATTCCATGAATCCCGCCCTGACCGGACTCGACGGCATTGCCGGCCAAATAAATTCGGTGCCGCAAATACTCCATGGGCTTTGAAGATTCCACATCGCCGGTAGTAACGTTGAATGCAGCGCCGAGCCATTCGCGCATCGTGTCGAGCTCCTCTTTTAATTCAGTAAGGATTCGTGCGTTGGATTCTTGGATGAGCGGTGCCGTAGGCAAACCCTCGATCCGTCCCCCGATATAGTCCTCAGCGAACGAGATCAGCGCGGCCGGCTCATGCGCCACGCCGAAAGCTTCGACGAAGGTGCGGGTGCTGGCGTCTAAATCTTTCAGACTCTTAACCTCAAAGAATTCCAAGCCTACCGCCAGCCGGTCGCTCGGAAACTTTAAGCGGCCGCGCAAAAGATGCAACGACTCCTCAGCATCGAGAAGCTCACGACTTTGCTTTAAAAGTTTCGGGGTGATCGCCGCCTGACGGATTTCTAAATTTGATCTCGGTTGTTTCATAAATAGTTTTTGTCCATGACGGTCGCGCGGTAATGGGCAGCGAAGTCCTTTGAATAAGCGGCCAACTGCGCGGTGCGAATCTTGCTGCGGATAATTTTCTTTTCAGAAGTTGGGGTCGGCTTATAGCCGCCACTTAGCGCCGCAAACCACTTATCAATCTCAGAATATGCGCGTTCGCGCAGGCTAGAATTCACGACCGGCACGCTCGGGATCAGCGCCGTCTTGATGCGGAAAGTTTCCTTCAGCGGATCACAAAAGATGCCGGCCAAGTAATTTGCCACGCACGCCTCGACGGTGAGATGACCGCTCGGGTGCGTCAAAACGGAGTCCAAACATTCGGCGGCGACGATGTCTAGTTTTGCCATCGCCAGGAAATCGCCGGCGAGGTTTCCGTTTTCGGCGGCGTCAGAAATTAAATTCTGGAAGGGATTAGTTTTCATGGGGAAAGAATTTCTTTTGCCCGCACAATCGCCGCGCGATCGAAGTAACGGCGGCTTCCTATCGTAGCCACCACTCGGAACGCGCACGTCCCACGCTTTAGCTGCAGGTGAATTCCCTGCCGGCTGATGCCTAGTAATCGCGCGAGCGAGTCAATCGAGACTAGGCTTAATGGTTGTTTGCGTGGCTCCACGACTTAGGTCTCCGGGTCAACCTGCAACCAGCGAGTAGGCAAACCTGATCCCACTTTAACAAATCGCTTTCCAAATAGTAAAAGCGTGTTCCGGCTAACTCGCGGTGAATTTTCCCCGCCGCTGCCGCGGACTGAATTATTGTCATGCTCCTCCCTGTTAGTTTGCGGGCTTCGACCGCATTAAGCCACTCGCCCGGCAGCGTTGGTCGCGGTGCGATTGCCCTTTTTGCGCTCGGCGGTGCGAGCGGCCCCAGCATGTCTGCAATGCCAGTCCAGTAATTGCCGAGTGCCTGTTTCGAAGTCCCGAGTTTTTCGGCGAGTGCGGACACGCTGCTCTCATTGTAAAGTCCCAATCCGTGTGCGAGCGCTGCGCAAATCGTGCTGTGGCCGGCAAGGTGCGCGAAGATTCGCTTCAGCACTTTTGCCGCGAAGTGGAATCCCCTATGTTCGCTTTCGGCTTCAACGATGCCCTCGACTGCTTCGATCTGCTCCGAGGTCAGTCCAATCTCTTCAAGGCGCTCGGCTATGCTCAGCGAGCGATCCTCGGCCAGCTCGGGCGACATTTTAAGGGCTAAGCCAGCCGGCGGTAAATTTATCGTGCGCACACTTATGGGCGCGGCGTAAATCACTCAGGCAACTTAACTGCCAGCCGTAGCCATTTTTTGAATCAGGTGAGTCTGGTGGAAGGTCTCAAGCTGATGCCAGGGCTTATCACGATCTACAAAATCAGGAAAGGCATCACGCCAGCCAGCCGGCTCAGGCGGTACGGCTTTCGCTGTCGACTTACTGCTCGATCCACGAATATCTTTTATCGCAAGTTTGCCAGCGGTTCTTGTTGTGAGCCATTCGATAATAGCATCACGATCTCGGGGATCGTTAGGGTAATCACGTTTGTATTTTATAAAAGCGTCTACAGCCAATTGTGCATCGCTCTCAGTGATCTTTAACTTCGAAGCAATGTATTGGTAATCAGATTCAGAGTAAGTAATAGAAGAGGGAGTGCCTCTCTCTCCTTCTTTTCCTTTTTCCTTTATTCCCTTATTGTTAGTGGTCGTTCGATGGTCGTTCGATGGTCGCTCAATGGTCGTGTGAGTGGTCGCATCGATGGTCGTATTTGAGTATTCTGTGACTGTAGAATGATGGTTGTTCTGATGGTCATTCGATGGCTGCATTTGCCCTGTTATGGAGTAGATACTGTCATTTGTGATGGTCGCGATTGTACCGCGTTCACCTTTTTTTAGCGAACGCACACCTAGTGTCGTGATGTATCCATGTGCCACGAGCCTCTTCAGGGCTGCACGGTATTGACCGCGAGATAGACCAGCTGCCTCCCAATCGCCTATGAGTGCTTGCCCGATTTTTAAGCCATCCAGTCGTACAGAATTAGCATACCTTGCTCTCAATGCGATAAGGCTAAGCAGGGTAAAGGCGTTAGGGTGACGCATAAGGTCATCTACCTCCTCCCCTCTGTTTAACATAACGAATCCCTTGAAATCCTTGCGGACGAAAATCGCGGCGTTCACTTTGGAACCACCTCCAAATTTAGTTTAACGCGGGCGCGCTTCACACGTCTCAAAACTTTCCTCCAATAGTGCGGAGCATTTGAAAAACAATGGAGTGCCTCGTTGTGGCAGTAATCGAGAATGACCACCGCATTTCGAAGATCGGTCGTCATTATTCTATAATTAAAACGCGTTGGGATCATGAGGATTGCCCTCCTACCCGGCGAGCAGCGAGCCATGCCGCGACCGCGCTTTCGTCAAAAAGAATTTTCCGCTTATTGAAAACAATGAAGGGCACGCCGGCAGCACGAACTGCTGCAAAGAATGCCCCTCTATCGGAGTAGCCTAAAATTGGCATAAGTTGCCGCGCTGATATAAAACGCGAGCCGCCAAAAACGGCGACCGCGGGAGTTTTGTTGAGGTCAGTTTTCATCTGACCAACCTAACAAGCACCTTTTCCCTCAAAGTCTAAACATCCAGTTACTGAAGTTTTGGATTCTTCAGTAATGGTTTATCTATCTTCAATCTAGCGTTTCGGAATTGGTCTCGCGATATATTGTGTGCAAACGCCAAGGCTGCATCTTTTTGATTTTGCTGAGCAAGGCCATCGAACGATCTCAGCATTTTTTCGGCCTTAGACTTCGCGAGATATTTTTTTTGCATCGTCAGCATGAACGCCAAAACGAATTGCGGATGTTCGGCATAAAATGACGGAAACCAAGTAGCCGTGTCAGCGTCTTTCATTTCGTGCGGCAGCAATGCCAGGCGCAACAAAGCGTGAGAGGCGCCTTTCCATATTTTAATCAGCTTCGGATCGTCGGTACATTCTCCAAAAAAAGCAGCGATGTCGGCCTTCATCAATGGAACCAATCCAAATTCTGTAACCCTAAATTTTGATTTCTTCTTAGGCATGGGAAACCTTTTTTAATTTTGTGACGGAAGTAGCTTTACTGCTCGGGCGAATCTCAAACCACGACCGCGCTGCATCGATGCTGACCAGTTCTCGGTAATGCTTGATCAGCACTCCGGGAGTGTTACCGGCCTCCAGCGAAGTCGCCGCAATGTCGCCGGTCACGGCTACGCGCGCGCTGATCCACATATGACGGAAACCATTCTCGGCGAGTGACAATCCTGCCACGCGGCAGATGCGACGAATGCGATCATTTGCATTCTTAGGTGCAACGGCGCCGGCCTTCGCGCGATGAGCAAATAACCACTCTAGCGCGCAGTCGGGCAAAGCGATCAGGCGATGAGCTGGGGTATTTGGCTTCGCGTGCGTTACCCGCAGAATCTTTCTTTCCAAGTCAATATGCCGCCAGTCCTGCCCCGCAACTTCGGCGCGGCGCATTCCGCACATCGAGAGCAAGACAAGCGCTGGCAGTAAAGTCGGAGCTTCTTTGCGAATGAGAATAAAAGCGGCCTTTAGCTGCTCCGGGGTGACTAGCCCGATCACCTCATTAGCCTCGCGCGCGGCATCGGTGCGCTCCGCAACCGTCATGACGTCCAGCGGTAGCATTCCTTTTTTACGGCACCAGCGGAAAAGAGTCACCACGCGCCGGCGGTGGGAATTACGAGTCACTGGGTGATCATAATTTCCAAGCCAAGCTTGGATTGCTTCAGGGGTCACGGTAGCGATTGCTTGCGATCCTACGGCTTTAACAAAGCTCGGGAGGGTGCGTTGGTAGTTGGCCTTCACTTTAACGCCTGACGCTATCTTAGCCGCTAGGAACTTCTCTACCGCGGCCTCCACGTTCAGCGGATTACTGACCTTGCCTTGGCGCCGCGCCCAATGTTCGCACGCCATGATTACGTCAGCGCCGGCAAGCGCTCGGGCGCGCTGCCACTGCTCAAGAGCGCTGATCAAAGGCACATCACCGGCCAAGCGCCGCGCTTCGCGGATTAGGGCAACATCGTCGCCGGTCACATTCGAAGCGGCATCTATGCGGCCAGCGGCTAATTGATCGGCCTTCAGTTTTGCTTCAAATTGAGCCGCCTTCAGATCGGCAAATTGCTTGGTCAGCCGGCGGCCGGCTGCGTGCCAAGCTAGGGTGAAGATCGTCCTAGCCTCTTGTCGCAATGTAGCTGGGCGAGTTATGCTGTAAACTTTTACGGTGACGCTGCCACTTCGAATGCTGATTGGCTTCATAGGCGCAAAGTAGCACACAGAAGCACACAAACAAGCCCCAATTCTCCCCATTAACTACATTCTCTCGCTCTATGATGCTGGGGAAGTCGGTGCTTGTCCCGAGCACCACTTTCTGGTCTGAAGCGAGCGGCGGCAGGTGGCTTGACCCGGACCCGCGGCTCTCGTGATACTCCGCCGATGAGTCAGACCACGTCCGCCCCACTTTCTAATCAAGCTGAGCCCGTCCCCGGCGCGGTTTTGCAGGTGCTGCTGACGTTGAGTGCGGCGCACATGCTCAACGATATTTTGCAGGCCTTGCTGCCGGCTATTTATCCGCTGCTGAAGGATTCCTATCATCTGAGCTTCACGCAAATCGGGCTGATCAGTCTGACCTATCAAGTAACCGGTTCATTGCTGCAGCCCGTCGTGGGTTTCTACACCGATCGTCGGCCCAAGCCCTATTCATTGCCGATTGGCATGACGGTGACGTTGATCGGTTTGATTGTGCTCTCGCAGGCTAATAGCTTTGGACTGCTCTGCGTTTCCGCCGCGACGGTGGGTATTGGCTCTTCGATTTTCCATCCCGAGGCCTCCCGCGTGGCCCGCATGGCCTCGGGCGGTCAACATGGCTTCGCCCAATCACTTTTTCAGGCGGGAGGAAATTTTGGCACGTCGCTCGGGCCGCTGTTAGCTGCCGCCATTATCATCCCGCGTGGGCAGGGGCATATTTTGTGGTTCACCGGATTGGCCATAATCGGGATCATGATTTTAACCCGTATCGGTGGTTGGTATCAGCGAAATCTGGCCCGGTTAGTCACAAAGCCGCGGGCGACGGGCGCCGCCGAGTTGCCACGGCTTTCTTCGCGGCAGGTTATCATCGCGCTCGGCATCTTGGTGATGCTGATTTTCTCGAAGTACTTTTATCTGATTAGTCTGACGAATTACTATACGTTTTACTTAATCGATAAATTTGCAGTCTCGGTACAGGCCGCGCAGGTTTATCTTTTCGTGTTTTTATTCGCGGTCGCCGCGGGGACGATTATCGGTGGGCCGGTGGGCGACCGGATTGGGCGCAAGCGAGTGATCTGGATTTCAATTTTAGGGGTGGCCCCATTTTCGCTCGCGCTCCCGCACTTTGGGCTCACGGGTACAGTGATTCTGACGGTGTTTATCGGGCTGATTCTCGCCTCCGCTTTCTCGGCGATTTTAGTCTATGCGCAAGAATTGGTGACGGGTAATGTGGGGTTAATTGCCGGTCTATTTTTTGGGTTAGCTTTTGGCGCGGCGGGCATTGGCTCGGCGCTCTTAGGGCGATTGGCTGATCACACGAGTATCGGCTATGTTTTTACGGTCAGCGCCTTTTTCCCCCTGCTTGGGTTGCTCACGGCTTTCCTGCCGGAAGTCGATACCAAGAAAAAATCCGGCGCGCGCTGACGATCTGCGCAGGCTGCGGTTAATCGGTGATTTGCTTTTGGCGCCCGCCCGACTTTAACTTTTATCCATGACGGTCACTAAACTTCTGCACACACGACTCCGCGTTAATGATATCGAGCAATCGGTAAAATTTTATGAGCAGGCCCTTGGGCTAATTGCGACCCGACGGCATACTTCGCCTCGGGGCGCCCAGTTAGTGTTTTTGGCCACACCTAATAGTGCTGAAGAAATTGAATTGTGCCAAATGCCCGCCGGCGCTGTCCCGGTGGTGGTGCAGCCCGATTTAATGCACCTCGCTTTTGAGGTGGCCGATTTAATGGCCTTTGCGGCGGCTTTAAAGGTGAAAGGCTACGCGTTAAGCGATGGGCCGACGCGGACGAGCAGTGGCTCGATCATTGCGTTCATCGATGCGCCCGAAGGCTATGAGATTGAATTGATCCAGCGCGCTCGCTGAATCGGTGCCGCTGGGGCAAATTTAGTCACCACGCTCCGTCCCGTTACTTTGACTGTTCGGGCCCGTTCACGCGGAAGACCGTGGGCCCCGCCAGTTTATTTCGATGCGGTATCGGCGGAAGAAGGGCGGCCAAATTTACGTTCCCACGAAAAGAGATATTGTTGCGCGAGGCCGGCGTTGGGGCCGAAATGAGCGCGGCCAAACTGGGCGATCTGCGCGGGTTTCCAGCCGGTTAGCTGATAGCGGCGCGCGAGTGACTGAAGAATCCACGTGTCGACGGGGAAGGCCGCACGTTGGCCCGCGCCGAATAAAAGCACGCAGTCCGCTACTTTTTCGCCCACTCCCGGCAGAGTTAACAGGCGGGCTTTCGCGGCGGCATAGGGCAGCTGCTCAGTTTCTTCCAGCCAGCCAGGATGACTGGCGAGATACTGGGCGGAGGCGTGAATATATTTTGCCCGGAAGCCAAGGAGACAGGCGCGGAGGTCAATTTCAGGAATGGCCGCAAGTTCTGTCCAGGTGGGGAGACGGTGCGGCAGCGTGGACGCCACGGGTGAGGCGGCCCCATGGCGTTCAGCGAGCAGCGCCACCATTTGTTTTATCTGCACGATTTGCTTGGTCGCGCTGCAGAGAAAGCCGAGCAGCGTCTCCCCCAAAGGCTGACGCAAAATGCGCAGACCAGGAAAAGCCACGAGGCAGCGGGCGAGGTGTGGATCACTGCGCCACGGGAGCGAGTCGACGAGCGCGTGATGATCAAGATCGAGGCCGAGATAGCGCGGCAAAGCCACCGCGGTGGCGGCGTAGTGGGCGGCTGGGGTGCGCCATTCAAGTTGATTATGATTGAGCCGTAATTGGGTGACCTGCTCGGACCAGGTGCCGGTCCAAATTTCGGAAATTTGGGATGGAGTCGCGGCCTCGCGTCGCCAGCGAAATGCTTGCCCCCCATCTAGTGTTTCGGCGAGAACCTCGGGCGATGGTTGCCAGCCCATTAAGGACTGCCATTCGGACCAAATAAATGTGGGCGACACAGGCGGTTGGTCGGCGCGGCTGATGCGGTTAAGGGCTCGGGGGTTTTTCCCAGAGATAACTTTTATCGGTGGCCAGCACCCGACCATCCGCAGCGGTGAGGGTGAGCTTCCACGCGACCGGATTAATTTTCGGGCCAGGCCAGTCGCGACCAGTGAGGCCAAGATTGAGGACGGTGGCGCCAGATTTTAATTCCGGGGTAAAGATAAATTCAGTCGTGGGCTGGCCGCTGGGCATGATCAGCTGAATCCGGCAGCGCACCGTCGCTGGCGCCCCGGTGTTAGTCAGGCGGAGGAGAAAATAATAACCGCCGCGCTGGTCAGGTTGGCTGCGCAGCACGACTTCGCCCTGAGTGTTTTCCTGGCCATCAAAATACTCCGAGATGCGCTTGAAGGAGGCCGCCTCGCGCCAGCCCGTGAAGGTGCGGATGAGGTTAATCTCATCTGCGGGAATAACCCGTGTCTCGGCTAGTAAGTAAGCCGAGCCGGCGAGCGAGACGCTAACAATCAAAAGGAGGCGGCGGAAGATCACGCGAGCAAGGTGGGGCTAGGGATTTTGCAGGTAAATCTTTTTGTATTGATGAAAGCCCAGCAAGGCGGGCTCCCAGCCTTGGACGGCGGGATGAATTAAAAAAGAGCGGACGCCAAAAAAAATGGGCGCAATGGGGGCCTCCGCGAGGAGGAGAGTTTCGGCCTGTTGTAATAATTCGTAGCGCGCTGACGGCGTAGGCGTAAGTGCGGCTGCAGTGATGAGTTGGTCGTAGGCGGGGTGGGCCCAGCCCGTCCAGTTATTGCTGCCGTGACCTACAAACATATCGAGAAAGGTTATCGGATCGACGAAATCACCCACCCAGCGCGCGGTGGAAATAGCGTAGTTAAGGGTCTGTTGATTTTGTAACCACGTTTTCTGCTCTACGGGAGTAATCGTGATAGTAATGCCGAGCTCGCGTTGCCACATGGCTTGAATCGCTTCGAGAATTTTGCCGTGGAGTTCATCATTACGAATCTGCACGTCGAGTGTAGGGAAGCCTTGGCCCCCGGGGTAGCCCGCGGCGGCGAGGAGGCGGCGGGCTTCGGCAAAATCATCGGGGATTTGTGCGCGGGCGGTGTAGCCGGCGCAGTTGGGTGGGGTGTAATGATGGGCGGGGCGGCGACTACCGCGGAGGACATTACGCGTGAGGGAATCCCGATCAAGGGCCCGGGCGAGGGCGGCCCGTACCTTTGGCTGATCCAAGGGCGGGCGCGTAACATTGAAGCGCAGAAAAAAAGTTTCCAAAAACGGATCGAGGCGCAGTTGTTCAGGATGATCGCGCCGATAGCCGTCCACTTTGGCTAAAGGTAATTCGTAACTCAGGTGCAGCTGGCCGGCGCGGAAATTGCGCTCGTCCACATCCATGTTTTCAGTCGGATAAAAAATGATACTATTCAGGTGGGTGCGCTCGGCGTCCCAGTAGCGTGGGTTTTTAGTGGTGACGAGCCGCGCGTTAGGGACCCAAGCGCTGAGGACAAACGGTCCATTGCCGACCAGATTGCCGGGACGCGTCCAAGCCGTGCCCCGTTGATCGAGTCGGCCAAATTTTTGCACAACGCGTGGGTTGATCGGAAACCACGGTGGTTGCGCCGTGAGCGCCGGCAGGAAAGGGGTGGGGCGTTCCAAGGTGATGACAAGGGTGCGGGCATCCGGTGCGGCGAAGCCCAAAGCCGCGGGATCGGTGAGACGTCCCGCGTTGAAGGCGGCGGCATTTTTAACGGGGAAGAGCAGGTACGCGTATTCAGCGCCAAGGGCGGGCGCGAGGGTTCGTTGCCACGCCAAAAGAAAATCAGTCGCGGTGAGGGGTTCGCCATTAGACCACTGGAGATTCGGCCGCAGGTGAAAGGTGTACTGCAGGCCATCAGGGGAGACTTCCCAACGTTCGGCGGCCGCGGGTACGGCTTGGGACGTTTTTTCATCGAGGGCGCACAGGCCTTCAAACAAAGCCAGGGCGATACATTGGTCAGTAAATGCCGTGATCGTTTGGGGGTCGAGATCTTGGGGTTCAGCGCCATTGCCAAGATGGAGCGTGCCCGAACTCACGCCGGCCGCGGCGAGGGTATCGCGCCGCGCGCAGCTTGGCGCGAGGAGGACACCTGCTAAACCCAAGGCGACGATGGCTGGGCGATAGGCCGCGATGCAGAAGCGGGTAAGCGAGAAGCAAC
>Ga0214919_10006400_pt1 | contig 16216 bp, 14 predicted proteins | sample LL1503_MetaG_FD_177994 | JGI IMG/M metagenome (GOLD analysis project Ga0214919, IMG submission 177994) | Freshwater microbial communities from Lake Lanier, Atlanta, Georgia, United States - LL-1503 | ecosystem: Environmental > Aquatic > Freshwater > Lake | place: USA: Georgia | collected... | reverse complement strand
ACCCCCGAGATTGCAGCTGGCATTGATCATGGCATCGGCGACGGCGTCGACTACGGACTGCGGGACTTGGGTGCCTGCCGCGTTGTCAAGGAAGACAGGGGGATGAGCATGTCGCGATATGGCCGGAAAACGGGCGCGGACACTGTCGACTGAAAATGTGGCCATAATCATTCCTGAACGCGATAGGTTGTGGCGGCGTTGAATATGTTCTGCCGGACCATCACGAATTGGGCTTCCAACAGACATTCAATTTGATGATTGATACTATCACTGATTATATCGAACGTTCCAATTGTTATGACCTGGCCTTGATTGAGGGGCGTCTTTAATCCGCCAAAATCCGCGGCAGTATTCGCGGAAATTAGTCAATATCTAATTTTTTGTGCAGGCTGGCCTAGTCGGAACCGTCCTTTGGTGAAGGGGCAGATATGGAGAAATATTTATGGCTAAGGGATATGTTATCGCCAGCGTAACGGTGCAAGATGATGTGGCCTACAAGCGCTACGCAGATCTGGCCCGCGACGCCATGGCAAAGCATGGTGCCCGCATACTCGCCAGAGGAGGGCGTTATGAGGCTCTTGAGGGCAATGCGCGTCAGCGCAATGTCATTCTAGAGTTCGAAAGTTTTGAGGCTGCACGGCGATACTGGTCTTCCAGCGAATATCAACTGGCCAGAACGCATCGGATCGGTGCCGCTGAGATAGATCTCTGCCTCGTCGAGGGCGTTACCTGATCACGCATATTTAGCTGCTTTTAAGAGGGCAGTATAAGCACCGTTTACATTCTGGTGCGGCAGTTATAAGTTTTTTGCTGTAAGCGATGAACTGTAAGCGCCGCCTTAAGTTGGTCGGATCGGCCGCCCCATTTTCTCGGTCAGGACACATAAAATGAATAGGCTAAGCGGCAAAAAAGCCTTCGTCACCGCAGCAGGGCAGGGGATCGGTAGGGCCATAGCCGAGCGGTTTATCGCCGAGGGTGCCGAAGTTGTTGCGGCCGATCTTGATCCTAAGCTACTCGCCAACCTTAGTGGCGCGCATCATTTGACTCTGGATGCCACAGATGCTGCAGCCGTGCGAAAGGCAGCCACTGACCATCCCGACATAGACATTCTGGTAAATGCAGTTGGTTTTGTGCACGCGGGCACGATCTTGGACTGTGATGAGAAGGCTTGGACAAACTCGTTCAGGATCAATGTTGACTCCATGTACCTGACGTCCCGCGCCTTTCTTCCAGGCATGCTGAGCCGGACGTCAGGCGTCATCCTAAACATTGCTTCCGTAGCCAGTTCGCTAAAGGCTATTCCTAATCGGTTCGTCTACAGCACGACCAAGGCCGCCGTCATCGGTCTAACCAAAGCCATCGCTGCAGACTTTGTCGGTCAAGGTGTGCGTTGCAACGCAATATGTCCAGGAACGGTAGAGACGCCCTCCTTATACGAGCGCCTTAGCGCCACCGGCGACTTTGATGCCGCGCTTGAGGCCTTTCGTGCTCGCCAGCCTATGGGGCGGCTGGGCAAACCTGAAGAAATTTCTGCCCTTGCAGCCTATCTTGCCAGCGATGAAGCGGCCTTCACGACGGGCCAGGTCCATATAATTGATGGTGGATGGGCGATGTAGATCGGGCGTGAGCCCTTGGCAGTAGGAGATCAGCGGTGAAATTTTTTCGATATGGAGAGCCGGGTGCTGAACGGCCAGGCGTTTTGGACGCTGAAGGCCGACTGCGAGATCTTTCGCGACGATTGTCGGACATAGACGCAGCGGCGCTTTTGACCGGCACGGGCTTGAATCTAGATGGCATTGACCTTGAGACCTTACCGATTATTGCTGCGGATACGCGCCTTGGGCCATGCGTTGGCGGCGTTGGAAAATTTGTCTGCATCGGGTTGAACTATTCGGATCATGCCGCCGAAACGGGTGCCACAGTTCCGCCGGAGCCCATCATTTTTTTGAAAGCCAATACGGCAATTTGCGGTCCGAATGACAATATCGAGCGGCCGCGAGGGTCGACTAAGCTTGACTGGGAGGTCGAGCTCGGAGTGGTCATTGGCAAAAAGTCAAAGTACGTTTCCGAAGCCGACGCGATGGACCATATCTTCGGATATTGCGTTATCAACGATGTGTCTGAGCGAGCGTTTCAGATGGACCGACAGGGAACATGGGACAAAGGTAAGGGCTGCGACAGCTTTGGCCCCATTGGACCTTGGCTGGTGACCCGCGACGAAATCCAGGACCCGTGTAACCTTTCCATGTGGCTTGAAGTCAATGGTAGGCGTTTCCAAAATGGATCGACGGCGACCATGGTCTATAAGCCAGCCTTCCTCGTAAGTTATGTTTCACAATTTATGACGCTAATGCCGGGAGACATTATTTCGACGGGCACTCCACCGGGCGTGGGCATGGGTCAAAATCCACCGGTATTCCTTCAGCTTGGTGACATCGTGGAGTTGAGCATAGAAGGTTTAGGACGACAGCGTCAGTGCGTCGTCGATACTCAATGTTAAGCCCATGATTGTGGCCTTATTTCTAAGAACGGGTACTAAATTTTGGTTAGAGGTGAGGCTCGTATATTGCCCTAAGTGCAATCACTATCTCCCATAATTCTTGTTCTTGGAATTCCTATCTAATTGAAAACTAGACGTATTTTCATCCCTTGCTTAGACAATTATCGAAACTGACATCGCCCCATGAGAGGAGACTTCTGAAATCCCCACATTTGTGATAATGTGGGTCCAAATATGGAGTTTTGTCCCGATGAGCCGCTTAACGATCGATATGACCGATCAACAACATCAAAGCTTGAAAGCTATGGCCGCGTTGCAAGGAAAAACGATAAAACAGTACGCGCTTGAACGCCTCCTGCCAGTACAAGGGGAGGGAGACACGGCTTGGTCCGAACTAAAAGATTTTCTCAACAAACGAATTGCAGACGGCTTGAAGGGTGAGCTGACAACCAAGTCGTTCGACCAAATAGTCGCTGAGGAACTCGGAGAGGGCTCCGCGTCTTGACCGATCTTTACGTCTTGCAAAGCGGTGCCGCTGAAGACCTTAGATCGATCGTCAGATATACACGAGATACTTGGGGATCTCGCCAGGCGCGAGCTTACTCGGAAAAACTGCGCGACGGCATAGAGCGCCTAGCCAAAGGTCAAGGTGCCTATAAAAACTAAGCGACATTCATCGATCCTTGCGTGTGGTCCGGTGCGAACATCACTATATCTCCTACCTGTGGCGTGAAGATGCTCAGATAATAGTCATCGCCATTTTACATGAGCGTATGGACCTAATCAGCCGAGTATCCGAACGACTGCCTTAACGCTGAGGATCTATTTCCCATAATCTTCCTTAGACGTAAAATTGCTGTAGCGCCCATCTAATAATGTCACTGCTCGCAAAACCCTCCTCACCGTCCAATTTTTGCCCTAGTCTCGCTACAGGTTGCATATCAGTCCTTTCGACGGGAGATTTCCATGAAACGTTCTGCGCGGGTCTTGGTCATGGTGGCGGGTTTGGGCCTGATGGGTACGGCGGCTCTTGCTGAGCCGGTTGATCCTGTGGTGAGCCGGGTGACGGTGACGCTGGATCCGAAGTTCGTTTCTGGCGGCGTGAAGACCTATGGCACCAAGGAGGTCGGCGAGTTGGCCGACTATCTGAAAAAGACCGTCGAAAAGGACCTGACGGCGAAGGGTCGTTTCAAGGCCGATACCTCCGGTGGCGCGGTTCTGGAGCTGGTCTTGGTCGATGCCAAGCCGAACCATCCAACCTTCAAACAGATGTCCGATCGTCCCGGCCTGTCCATGCAAAGCTTCGGCATTGGCGGCGCTGAAATTCGCGGCGAGCAGATCAATGCCGACGGCAGCCGCGTCAAGCTGGGCTATAGCTGGTACGAGAGCGACATCCGCTGGGTCCAGACTCTGGGCACCTGGGGTGACGCTGAGCAAGCCATTCACGGCTTTGCCCGCCGGGTCGCCGAAGGACATGCGGATATCCCCTCAAAATAGGAGTTCTCGCTTGCAGTGGCCCTCGACTGTCGTTCAGATGGCACATTAGCCGACGCGATAGATCGGCGAGAGCGAGGATGACCATTCCATGACCAAGGGCCAGTCGCCGAGCCGATTTACCCTCTCTGCCTTTTCAGCCCCTGCCCTGCCGCTCGCCGCCTTGGGCCTGCCTCTGGTGGTCTATTTACCAGAATATTACGCCAACCATCTGGGCTTAAACCTTGCGATGGTGGGCTTTGCCTTTATGGCGGTGCGGTTCTCGGACATTTTCCTCGATCCGATCTTTGGCGAGATGATGGACCGCACGCGCACGCGGATGGGTCGTTTCCGTCCGTGGATGTTGCTCAACACGCCGATCCTGGCCCTATCGACCTATATGTTGTTCATGGCTCAAAAGGGCGTGGGTCCACTTTATCTGTGGTTCTGGTTGGCACTGACCTACATCTCCTACTCCGCTGTTATTCTCGCGCACTCCTCTTGGGGATCTGTGCTGTCATCAGACTATGATCAGCGTTCGAGGATCTACGGCTATTGGCAGATTGGCAATGTGGTCGGTATGATCCTTGTGCTGGCCCTTCCTCCCGTTTTGGCGGCGGTGGCCCATCTGGACTATGCCGGGGGCCTGCAGGCAATGGGCTGGTTCATCGTGCTGCTCTTACCCATAACGATCCTCTTGGCCGCCAAGGCCGTCGGCGAGCCGGTCAATCTGGCGCCGGTTGCCCACCACCCCGCCAATTTGAATGCCTATTTCGACCTGTTCAAGAACGACTCCGTTCGTCGGATCATGTTGGCCGACCTGACCCTGGGGCTCGCCCCTGGCATCACGGGATCGCTTTTTTTCTTCTTTTTTGAACAGATTAAGCATCTGACCAAGACCCAGGCGGGCCTGATGCTGCTGATCTATTTTGTCGCCGCGCTGGTCGGCGCACCGCTCTGGTCACGCCTCAGCAATTCGATTGGCAAGCACAAGGCGCTGCTCGTTGCCTCCATTGCCTACGCGATAACCCAAACTGCGCTGGTCTTTTGGCCCTCGGTTTCGCTTCCGGTGATGGCGGTCGGTCTGTTTTTCGCGGGCCTGCCCTATGCAGCGGCGGGGGTTCTGTTGCGCTCGATGTTGGCCGATGTTGGCGATGAAGAACGGTTGCGAACGGGTGTAGATCGGACAGGACTGCTCTATGCGGTCTTGGCGGGTACCAACAAGATTGGCTATGCCCTCGCCGTCGGGATCACCTATTTCGGCCTTGACGCCTTAGGCTTCAAAGCGGGCGCTTCTAACAACTCGACAGAGGCCTTGATTGGTCTGCAGGTCCTTTACGGCGTTGTTCCTGGTCTGTTGGCCATGGTCGCGGCCTGGACCTTCAAGGACTATGGATTGGACGCAACCCGCCACAGCGCCATTCGTGAGGCCTTGCGCCAGCGCGATGAGGCGCAAACGCCCGACGAAAGCGCATAGTCCTATGACGACGAACCCTTTGGCCCGGCCCAAGGATGATCAACACCCGATCTTTCAGTTGCTGGAGATCATGCGCCGCCTGCGCGATCCAGTCGGCGGCTGCCCTTGGGACTTGGAACAGACCTTCGCCACCATAGCGCCCTATACGGTCGAAGAGGCCTATGAGGTGGCCGACGCCATTGAGCGGGGCGACTTGGGCGACCTTCGCGACGAACTCGGCGATCTTCTGTTTCAAGCTGTATTCCACGCCCAGATGGCGCAGGAACAGGGTGAGTTTGACTTTGCCGACGTCGCTCAAGCCATTTGCGACAAGATGCTGCGCCGCCACCCTCACGTCTTTGGCGACGCTGATGGTCGAACCTCTGCTGAGCAAACCGACGCCTGGGAAGTGATTAAGGCCGGTGAACGGGCGGCCAAGGGCAAGGCGGTCAGCCTCCTCGACGACATACCGGCCAGTCTTCCGGCCATGACCCGGGCCGTAAAATTGACCAAGCGGGCGGCGCGGGTCGGCTTTGACTGGCCCAATACGACGGAGGTCTTGGCCAAATTGCGCGAGGAACTGGCAGAACTCGAGGTCGAAATCGACGCTGGGGATCAGGCCAAGGCCCGCGAGGAACTGGGCGATCTGCTGTTCGTCGTCGCCAATCTGGCCCGCAAACTGGACATCGAACCTGAAGATGCTTTGCGTAGCGCCAATGCGAAGTTTATTAGGCGTTTCAGCTATATAGAGAGATCTCTTGCAGATCAGGGTCGAACGCCCGATCAGTCTGATTTGGCTGAGATGGATGAACTGTGGAACGCGGCCAAGGCCATTGATAAGGCCAAGGGGTAGAGTTTGAGAGGCTAGATGTGCGGATAGCCCCCTCACCCCACCCTCTCCCCCAAGGGGGCGAGGGCTTACGCGTTCTTAGCCCTCTCCCTGAGGGAGAGGGTTGGGTGAGGGCCTTTTTTTCACCCGCGTCGTTGCGCGCGCAGCAAAGCAACCTAGGCGTCTGACGCAGGCCTACATTGATCGTTCCATGGGTTGCTTCGGCGCGAAGCGCCTCTCAATGACGCGGAAAAAGGGGATTGTTTCCTAATCCATCACAGCCGCAGGAAATCCGCGCTGGAACCGTCCAATGGCCTGAGCATCCAGCCGCACACGCAGCACAACCGCGCCATCGTCCTGATCAACCCGCTTGAGCACGCGGCCGTGGCGATAGAGCCAAGCTATGGCTTGGCCATCAGCATAGGCAAGGGTGATGGTCGCCTCTTCGCCGGTATCAACGTGATCAGCGAGGATTTGGCGAAGGCGGTCCATGCCCTCACCCGTGACCGCTGAGACCGCGACGGCGAGCGGACCCATAGCCTCGTCAGAACGAAGGGCGCGGGACAGAACCTCTCCCCGGCCCTCTTCGTCGAGCATATCGACCTTGTTCCAAACCTCGATCAAGACCCGGTCGCTGTCGCGGCCAAGCTTGATCTGGTCGAGGACGGACTCAACATCATGGGCCTGAGCGCGGCTATCGGGATTGGCGATGTCGCGCACGTGCAAGATGACATCGGCCTCCTGGACCTCTTCCAGCGTTGCGCGGAACGCCTCGACCAGTTCGTGCGGCAGGTCTGAGATAAAGCCCACCGTGTCGGACAGGATCGCTGGGCGCCCGCCGGGCAAACGCACGGTGCGCAAGGTCGGGTCGAGGGTGGCGAACAACATGTCCTCGGCCATGACCTCGGCCTCAGTCAGACGATTGAAGAGGGTCGATTTGCCGGCATTGGTATAGCCCACCAACGCAATGGTCGGCGTCGGTGTCTTTTGCCGGGCAACACGGTGCAAGGCGCGGGTGCGCCGCACCTCGTCCAGTTCCTTCTTCAGCTTACCGATCTTGTCGGCCAGCAGACGCCGGTCGGTTTCGATCTGGGTTTCACCAGGACCACCCATGACGCCCATCCCGCCGCGCTGGCGCTCAAGGTGAGTCCAGGTGCGCACAAGGCGTGACTTTTCATAGTCGAGCCGTGCCAATTCGACCTGAAGCTTACCCTCACGGGTGCGGGCGCGGCGCGCGAAGATCTCGAGGATCAGGCCGGTGCGGTCGAGGACCTTGACCTCCCAAGCCTTTTCCAAATTGCGCTGTTGCACGGGCGTCAGGGCATCATCGATGATGACGACATTGGCCCCAAGATCGCGGGCCTGATCGCCAATTTCGGTGACCTTGCCCTTACCGAACAGGGTCGCAGGCATGGCGGTGCGCAGCGGCGTGACCTGCGCGCCGCAGATGACCACGTCGAGCGCCTCGGCGAGGCCAACAGCCTCTTCGAGACGCGCAGCCGGGTCGCGGAGCCGATTGACGGAGCCACGGCTCTGAGCGCGAACCGGATGGACCACCAGCGCCGTCTGAACCTCAGGCGTGCGGTCTACAAAACTGTCGGTCAATCGTCGAAATCTTGCTCTGGCTCGTACAGCTGAACCGGCTGTGCGGGCATAATGGTCGAGATAGCGTGCTTATAGACCAGTTGCGACTGACCATCACGGCGCAGCAAGACGCAGAAATTGTCAAACCAGCTTACGACGCCCTGCAGCTTGACGCCATTGATCAAGAAGATGGTTAGCGGCGTGCGGGTCTTGCGAACGCTGTTCAGGAAGGTGTCTTGTAGATTTTGCTTTTTATCGTTCGTCATGGCCTTTTCGACCCTCTTTTTCTTAATCGGAGGCAAAACGCCCCCACACATGAGTGTTTCGCGGTCAGCTCGCTGTGCGTCTGGCCGTCTCCATATATAGGCTCCTTAGGCTCAAGCTCAAAGGTCCCGGCCGTCCATTACCAATGGTAATGTTGTCGATCTGCACGATGGGAAGCACAAAAGCTGACGCCGCTGTCAAAAATGCCTCCTTTGCACCCTTGGCCTCCTCGACGGAGAAGGGCTTTTCAGAGAACGGAATGCCCTGCTCCTTCAGTCGCTCGATCAAGGCAGCACGGGTAATGCCGCGCAAGATATTGGCTTGGGTGTCACGGGTGCGGAGTGTTCCGGAGGCATCCACGATCCAGGCATTGGTTGATGCGCCCTCTGTGACCAGCCCCATCTCATCCACCAACCACGCCTCTTCAGCCCCGGCATCATGCGCTAGGGTCTTGGCCATGGCATTGGGCAGAAGGCCGACGGTCTTGATGTCACAACGGCCCCAGCGAATGTCAGGCTGGGTGATGACGCTGACGCCCTTGGCAGCCTTGGCATTCAGAGCGTCATAGTTGATCGACTTGGCGGTCAAGACGACGGTCGGCAGGGGTGCGGGATCGGGAAAGGCATGGTCGCGTTTGGCAACACCCCGGCTGATCTGAAGATAGACCATACCGTCCTTGATGCGATTGCGCCGCAAGGACTCGCCGATGACCATACGCAGCGCCGCGCGGCTCATGGGCTGGTCGATAGACAGCCCTGAAAGGCTGCGATCGAGCCGGTCAAAGTGCCCCTCACAATCAGCCAGCTTGCCATCAAACACCGCCCAGACCTCATAGACGGCATCGGCAAATTGAAAGCCGCGGTCCTCGACATGGACCACAGCCTGACTGTGCTCCAGATACCGGCCGTTCACATAGGCAACCCGTCCCATCAGTCTTCCTCGTCTTCGCCGGACCGCAGGGGGGCAACCCCAAGCGATTTGAGTTTGCGGTGCAGAGCTGAGCGCTCCATGCCGATGAAGGCTGCCGTGCGCGAAATATTGCCGCCAAAGCGCATGATCTGGGCGTTAAGATATTCGCGCTCAAACACCTCGCGCGCATCTCGCAGCGGCAGGGCGATAATCCGCTCCGCCCCCATCGAGCCTGCCGTTCCCGCCGTCGCGACCTCAGAAGGCAGCATCTCGGCTGTGATGGGTTGGGTAGGATCGCCGCTGGCGAGGATCAAGAGCCGCTCAACATTGTTGCGCAGTTGGCGAACATTTCCCGGCCAAGCATGGACCTGAAGGGTTGCGATGGCATCTTCGCCCAAGACGCGCCGTGGAAGGCCCGTGGCCTCGCTGATCGCCGAGATGAAATAGTCGACCAGTTCGGAAATATCGTCCCGGCGCTCTGACAGTCCAGGCACGCGGACGGGCACCACATTCAAGCGGTGGAACAGGTCTTCGCGGAACCGACCCGCCGCGATCTCTTCGCGCAGATCTCGCGCGGTCGAAGACATCACCCGCACATCGACCTGGACATCGGTCGTGCCACCAACGCGCCGGAACCGTTGATCGACGAGCACGCGCAAGATGCGACCTTGCGTCTCTCTTGGCATGTCGGCGATCTCGTCGAGATAGAGCGAGCCGCCGTGGGCCCGTTCAAAAACCCCGATCTTGCTGGGATGGCCGTCCGCGCCCTCTTCCCCGAACAGTTCCAGATCGATGCGGTCCGTCGTCATGCCCGCTGCAGCGATGGCCACAAACTCGTTGCCCGACCTAGGACTGGCATCGTGGATTAGGCGCGCAACCAGTTCCTTGCCAGACCCCGGAGGGCCCGCAATCAAGATGCGGCTATTGGCTTGCGCGATCTTTCCGATCAGTTGGCGTAGTTGCTGGGCCGGCGCCGAATGGCCAATAAAGCCGTCCGGTGCCAAGGTCTGCTGACGCAGGCGGCGGTTCTCGCGCTTGAGATTGGCTGATTCCAACGCTCGCTGGACCACCAATAGAAGGCGGTCAGACTTGAACGGTTTTTCAAGAAAATCATAGGCCCCGCGCCGAATGGCGCTGACGGCCGTTTCGATATTGCCGTGGCCAGAGATCATCACGACCGGCAGGTCAGCGTCCAAGGTCTTGATCATGTCGAGCAGTTCAAGCCCGTCCATGCCGCCGCCCTGCATCCAGATATCGAGGATGAGCAAAGAGGGCTTTCGCGCATTGATCGCAACCAGCGCCGCATTGGCATCAGAGGCGGTGCGCACGGCATAGCCCTCATCGGCCAAGATACCCGCCACCAGTTCGCGGATATCGGCCTCATCGTCGACTACAAGAATATCAGCCGCCATGACTTCCTCTCTGCGTCGCTGGCACGCTGGCCAGAGACATTTGAACTCGGCTCGACCGGGCGAAACGAAGGCTCGTTCGCGCGCCGGGCGTTACAGCGGCATCTGACAGGGCCAGATCACCGCCATGGTCTTCCATGATCCGTTTTACGATTGCGAGGCCAAGGCCCGTGCCCTTTTCCCGCGTCGTGACATAGGGCTCGGTCAAGCGGTCCCGATCGCGGGACGGCAAGCCAATGCCATTATCCTCGACCTCAAAGGCCGGTGCACCGTCGGTCAGGACCAGACGCGCAATGATACGGCCCTGCAGTTCAGGCTCTTTGAGCCGCCGGGCCGATATGGCTTCACCCGCATTTTTCAAAAGGTTGGTCAGCCCCTGCCCCACCATCCGCGCATCGCAGGTCAGGCCGACAGTCTCGCCCGGTTCTTCCAAGCTGATAGCGGTTTCAGGATCAGCGACCCGCTGGGCAAAGACGGCTTGGCGCAGCATCTCATTGGCATCGCAGGTCGAAAATTGCGGCGCAGGCATGCGGGCAAAGGATGAGAACTCGTCGACCATCCGGCCAATATCGCCGACCTGACGGATGATGGTGTCGGTGCAGCGATCAAAGGTCTCCAGATCGCTCTGAATCTCACTGCGATATTTACGGCGCAAACGCTCGGCGGACAGTTGGATCGGGGTCAGGGGGTTCTTGATCTCGTGGGCGATCCGGCGGGCGACATCACGCCAAGCGGCGTTGCGCTGGGCCGTGACCAGACGGGTAATGTCATCAAAGGTCAAAACGACTTCGGCTTCGGCGGTCGTTGACGCGCGCACGCGCAGCCTGCGGGTCTGGGCACCGCGAACAATATCGACCTCCTCCTCCGCCTCGCCGCGCGCCGATTGGGCCATAGCCACCAAGGGCAAGAACTCCGGCGCGACCTCACTCAGCGGCAGGCCATAGAGCAGCGTGTCCTCCATATCTAGCAATGCCACGGCCTGATGGTTGGTCGCTGAAATGCGTCCTTGAGGATCAAGGCCAAGAACGCCAGCGCTGACGCCGGACAGCACGGTCTCAATAAATTGCCGCCGTGATTCCGCATCGATGCTCGCGGCAATAAGGGCCTGTTGCTGGTCACCAAGATCCTTGGTCATGCGGTTAAAGGCATCTGACAGAACGGCAATCTCTTCAGGCGAGCGCACGGTCTCGACCCGCGCCGTCAGATCGCCGCCTGCGACCCGGTCTGCCGCCTGCACCAGCTTGGCAATGGGTGTTGCAATGGCCGAGGCCGCCGCCATACCCAACCATACGGCACCGACCAGCACCAACAGCACGGTTTCGACATAGCTCATGGCAAAGACGGTCTGGATGCGGGCCCGGTTGGTCTCGGCGTCACGATAGTCCAGCACGGACTTTTCCGACTGAAAGAGCCGCTGCATCAGCCCCTTTTCGACATAGCGAGCCGTATAGAGATAGGCGTCATCATAGGCCTTAAGCCGGTAGACCGCGCGAAAGAGATTCTCGGCCGCAAAGGGCCGCATGACGATCTCGCCCGTATCGGCCGCGACCAAGGTATTGGGCGGCGGGGCCAGATAGGGCGGTGCACTGGGGGATTCGGCACGGGCCAGAATGCGCCCCTCGTGATCGATCACATAGACCGCTGGAAAGGCGCGATAGGCCGCCTGATCGCGCAGGTAGCTGGAATAGGTGACAGGGCTTTCGGTCAGCTTCTTTGGCACCTGATTGAGGTCACTGGCCAGATCGCCCATCTCGCGCTGGATGTAGCGCTTCTGTTCTTCAAGATAGGCATTGGCAAAGACGGCACCGTTCTCAACAGCGGTTTTGACCCGCAGGTTAAACCAGTTGTCGACGCCCTGATTGACCAGAAGGCCAAAGAAGATCGCGACCACCACAGCGGGCGCCACAGCCGCCGCCGCAAATAGGGTCACGAAGCGCAAATGCAGCCGAGAGCCTGCATCCTTTGACTGGGTCGCCAAGCGCGCGACCCGCCATCCCATGGCGCCAACGAGGCCAAGGATCAAAAGCAGGTTGGCGATCAGGAGGGCCAGAACCGCGCGGCTAGCTGGACCAATCGGCCCCTCACCGGGGGCGGATGAGGCGAGGGACACCGCCACGACCGTCAAGATGCAGGCGAGCGCATAACCAAGGCCTAGGCCGTAGCGAATGCGCGCGATCTCGCCAACGCGCACCCTCAACCGGCTTATCAGCGCGGCGGGATTAAACAGCCTTTGACCAAGGGCGTCATCACTCATGGGGTGAGAGTAGGATCAACTGTGCCCTATTTTCAACACTCATGTTGCCGATCGGCGTCAATAGTGACCATCGCCCCCAGATTTACAGGGCGTTGGCCTCGCCAGACTGTGACAATCTGGTTTAGCGCTTGGGCTTGGCCATATCGACCCCAAGATCTTGGATCTTTTTGCGCAAGGTGTTGCGGTTGAGACCGAGAATCTCTGCTGCCCGAACCTGATTGCCGCGCGTGGCGTTCAAGGTCAGCTTGATCAAAGGGGCCTCCATCTCCATCAAGATACGGTCATAGAGACCAACAGCCGGGATTCCGTCGGGTTGATCGGCAAAGTGACGGCTAAGATAGCGCTCAATCAGGCCCGACAGGGTGATGGGGCCATCCTCGCTCACCTGGGCTGGACTATGGTCCTGAAGCTCGCGCTCGATGATACGGGCCGTAATCAGGTCTTCTCCATAGAGGGCGCAGATGCGGCGGATCAGATTTTCCAGCTCTCGCACATTGCCCGGCCAATTATGGACCTTCAGCCGCTCGAGCGCGTTCTGATCGATGGTCTTGGACGGCAAGCCTTCGCGGTTGGCGCGCAAAAGGAACGAACGGGCCAGATCTGGTATATCCTCCGTGCGATCGCGAAGCGGCGGCAGCCGAACCGGCGCGACATTAAGCCGGAAAAACAGATCCTCACGGAACAGTCCCTGCTGGATCAAACCGCGCAGATCGCGATTGGTGGCGGCGATGATCCGCACATTGGGCCGCCGATTGGTCTTGGGATTGAGCGCGGATTCAGAGCCATCAATGACCCGCAGCAACCTGGTCTGGGCATCGAGCGGCATGTCGCCGATCTCGTCGAGAAACAGGGTACCGCCGTCGGCTTCAACGAGCTTGCCGCTTTCGCCTTCATCGCGGCCAAACAGTTCCGTTTCGACCCTTTCGCGGGGCGTGGCGGCGAGGTTTATGACCACGAACTTACCATCGCGGCGACGGCCCAGATCGTGCAGGGCGCGGGCGACCAGTTCCTTGCCCGTCCCGGATTCGCCAAGGATCAGGGTGGTCAGATCTGCGCCGACCAGACGCGCGATGGTACGATAGACCTCCTGCATCGGTGCAGAACGCCCGATCAGGGGCAGGCGCTCGTCACGCACCGCCCTCGCCTGCGCCTTAGCCGCCTCACCATCGGCAGGCCGAGACAGAGCCCGCTTGGCCGCAGCGGTCATGTCATCCAGATCAAAGGGCTTTGGGATATATTCAAAGGCCCCAACCTCGGCGGCATTGACCGCCGTGACCAAGGTGTTCTGAGCGCTCATGACAATGATGGGGAGCTTGGGCCGATCTTTGCGAATGCGGGGCAGAACATCAAAGACATTCTCATCGGGCATGACCACGTCAGTGATCACCAGATCGCCCTCCCCGTCTGACACCCATTTCAGCAGGGTCGTCGCATTGCCCGTCGCGCGCACCTGATAGCCGAGCCGCGTGAAGGCTTGGCTGAGCACCAGTCGGATGGAGGCATCATCATCGGCGATCAGGATCTTGTGGTGTGCAGACATAATGGAACCTTACTCAAAACAGGAGGTTAGCGCTGGGGAGGCGCGTAGGATCACGGTTCGATAGGCAAAAGGACGCGGAAGGTTGTGCGGCCAGGCTCGGACTCAAAATCGATCATGCCGCCATGGGCCACCACTAACTTCGATACCAAGGCCAGACCCAGCCCGGCGCCGAAAGTCTTGCTGGTCACAAAGGGCTCAAACAGATGGTCGCGCAGGTGCGGGGCGACGCCAGGTCCATTATCAGTAATCTTGATCTCGAGCGGCGCACCGCGCGGGGTCTGACCACTGGCCGTACGAACCCGAACGCCATGACGATAGCCCGTGGAAATCAGAACCTCGCCGCGCCCGTCACCACGCGAATGGGCCGCTTCAGCGGCGTTCTTGACCAGATTGAGGAAGATCTGAATGAGCTGGTCCTCGTCGCCATAGGTCGAGGGCAAGGACGGATCGTAGGTCTCTTTCAAGGTCAGGCCATCGGCCACGCCATTGACCACCAGAGCCCTTACACGGTCGAGGACAAGGTGGATATTGACCGGCTCACGCACCGGCGGCGCATTGTCCGAAAAGGCCTCCATCTTATCGACAAGACGCCGAATTCGGTCGGTCTCATCGACGATCAGTTGGGCGAGCGGCGCATCCTCAGCCCGGGCACTGGATTTCAAGAGCTGGGCGGCCCCGCGAATGCCGGCCAGCGGGTTCTTGATCTCGTGGGCCAGCATCCGGCCAAGACCGACAACCGATCGCAGTCCCGCCGAGTCCCCGAGCCGCTCAGACCCCAGCGGTGTCAACCGAGGATGCAGCGTCAGTAGGATCGAGCCATCGCCCATCGGCACGGCCGCGCCGTCGGCCTCAAAGGTCGGTTGACCAAAGAGGCTAATCTCAAGCCCACGCTCACGAACCCGGGCATCTTCGGCGATAGCCCGGTCGATCAGCGAGACTAGGGTCGATCCCGTCGGCAAGGCGTCGCGAAACCGGCCGCGCGCGAGCAGGCTCAATCCGTGGCCAAAAAGGGTCTCTGCGGCCTCGTTGACGGCAATGATCCCGCCCTCTTGGCCAATGACCAAGGCCGGTTCAGGGCTAAGATCAAAGGCTGTGGCGCGAAGGCTCTGTTTCGCCTCCGGCATCTTGCCGGGTTTGCCAATGCGGCTACCCCTGCTGCTCAAGGTCATGCGGCCAGACTTTCGTTATCTAACGACCAAAGGGCGGTTAGGCCTTCGATGATCGCCCTGGGATATTCAAGGCGGCAGAGTATCGCCTTGGCTTGGCGGCGAAGGGGTGGATCGATTGGCCTCGGGGCAGCCTCGATGTACCAGCCCAGATGTTTGCGAAAGATACGAACCCCGTGATGGTCGCCGTGGAATGCAAGCGCGGCATCAAAATGGTCTAGGGCAATGGAAAGACGCTGATCTATGCTTGGCTCTTCAAAAGCCTTACCGCGCAGGCCCGCCGAAAGGGCCGATGCGATCCAAGGACGGCCATAGGCCCCTCGTCCGATCATCACGCCATCGGCACCCGAAATCTCTAGAGCCGCCTTTGCGCTGGCCAAATCGACCACGTCGCCATTGACGATCACGGGAATGGAAACAGCCTCCTTGACCAACCGAACAGCGGCCCAGTTGGCTTGTCCCTTATAGAACTGAGAGCGGGTGCGCCCGTGGATCGTGACGGCCTTAACCCCAGCGGCCTGCGCGCGCTGCGCCAATTCCGGCGCGTTGCAACTATTCTCATCCCAGCCGAGCCGCATCTTAACGGTCACGGGCACATCGACGGCATCCACCACGGCGCGGATCAGGCTTTCGGCCAGATCAAGATCGCGCATCAGGGCCGAACCCGACAGGGCGCCGGTCACCTCCTTGGCCGGGCAGCCCATATTGATATCGATAATCTGGGCCCCGGCGCTTTGGGCCAAACGCGCACCCTGCGCCATCCACTGCGCCTCACGGCCAACCAGTTGCATGACCATAAGGTGCGAGCCGTCACCGATGGCCGCGCGGCGCA
>Ga0214919_10006398_pt1 | contig 16218 bp, 10 predicted proteins | sample LL1503_MetaG_FD_177994 | JGI IMG/M metagenome (GOLD analysis project Ga0214919, IMG submission 177994) | Freshwater microbial communities from Lake Lanier, Atlanta, Georgia, United States - LL-1503 | ecosystem: Environmental > Aquatic > Freshwater > Lake | place: USA: Georgia | collected... | reverse complement strand
CAGTATATTAAAATACAGAATTCTGATTTTGTGGCAATTGAAGGTGCCAATACAACAGAAAGACTAATTGGTAGTGATATCAGAATTCCTTATAAACAATTACTCAAAAGTAGAGTAATATTAAAGGCCGGTCAAGCAAACTATTTATTAAACCATTTAGGTTTAGGTGATAATGCAACATTTTTGACAATTAAAGCTACTTATAATAAAGATTCTGTAAATGAAGAAGATAATTATGTTGATTATTATTACTATGATAATCTTTCATCAAGATTTTCTTTTAATCAACTAATGGTTTTAACCGGTAATTCAACTAATAGAATTAAACAACTATATCTTACAAATCCAAATGTGAAATATGCAGTTACTTTAGATGTAATGGTTGCAGTTTTAGATGATACATATTCATTTTTTCCAGATACTATTAATCAAACAGGTACATCATTTACTGGACTATCTTATACAGATATAACTTCATATATTGTAGGTGAATCAATTGTTATTAATGATGTTAATAATAGACCTCTTATCTATATTAATCTATCAAGTATTAACTCGATAACGAGAACATCAACTATTTTAACAATTGACGATGAAACATTAGGTACACTACTTTTAATGTTTTTAACAGAATATGATGCTGTTCAAGCTCAATCAATACTTAGTTATGTTTTATCAAATCCAAGTATTGATATTGCAAATATTGATCCATTGGCAGATAGTATAGATCCAGTGATTTATTTCAAAACATCTGTTGGTGGAACTGGTGCAACTATTTCATCATCATTAACTACATCAGTGCCTACTTATGCAGGTGGAAGTTCTTATAGTGTAACTGGATATACATTCTCAACTTCTATATCTTTATCAACTTATGGATTATCAAATGTGATTACTAAAAATAATTTAGTTGACTTGTTAATAAGTTCCGTGGTTGATAATAGAGATGATGTTATGTCGATAACAGGATCAAATTTAATATTACTTGGTACTGAAAGTAATTTAGTTTCATCAATAACATCAACCGGAACTCACTCATTATCTTTTGATTTCTCAGATATTGCACAAAATTACTTAGATGGTGTTATTATAAATTTAAATATAACTTCTTAAAAAATTAGAATAATATAATGGCTTATAAATTAGAAAATTTTTTAGTTCAAGTATCAGGTACTGATAAATTATTAAAAATTAAAGAAAGTAGTGGTATTATTAAACATACGATTGATGGATTTTCAATAACATCATTGAGAGCTATTAATAATATTGTTAAAATAATTACTAAATCTAGTACTATTGAATTAGATTTTTCAACTACAAATGAAGCCAGAATAGCTATATCTAGAATACAAGCTCAAATTGACTTATTAAAAGAAAAGTCTCCTCTTTTCATAGATAAAAAAATATCAAATTATTTATCAGATACAACAAAGGGATTTAGGTACAATGCTACCTCAAGCACACCATTACAAGTTCCATCAATTGGTGATATTGTTTTATTATATACACAAACAGAACTTGGGTACACACCAGGTCAGAGTATTCTCGCTTATAACACATTAATTGATAACTTTTTTAATGATGATTATATCTATGAACCAACAATCTCATTTCAAGGTCAAGTTGATGGATATGATGCATCTAATGGTTTATTATCGTTACTGATTGATAATTCACTTGGATACGGATTAACAAATAGTCAAAATCAAATTGCTACTTATAGTTTTTGGTATCTAAATGTAATTGGTCAAATTGGTCCTCAGGGATCTGGTGTTACTGGACCTCAAGGAAATACTGGACCTCAAGGATCAGCTGCTAGATATAGTGCTACTTCAAGCACTCCTTTACAAGTTCCGGATTTTGGATATGTTGCTAATCTAGTCACACAAACTAGTTTATCTTATACACCAGGTCAAACTGTTTTAGTTTATAATACATTAACAGAAAACTATATGGATGATGACTATGTTGAGGGAGATTCATCAATAGCATTTATAGCACAAATTGATAATTATATACCATCGACTGGTGATTTACAACTAGTAGTAAATTCATCAGTCGGTCTTGGACTAACTGATAGTAATAACGAAACTGCCACTTATAGCTTTTGGAATATAAATTTAACTGGTAGAAGTGGACAAAGTGTTGGAGCAGGTAGTACATTCTCATCTTTAGAAATGTATGGATTAGCAACTCTACAACAAACCACTGAAAAAATAAAGGGTGTCTCTGGATCATCTACTATTCAATTTAATTTTAATGATGGTAGTATTTGGTATGTAGATACAATAGGTTTAGATTTCACGGCAGATTTTATAAATCTACCAACTACTGATAATAGAGTCACAACTGGTACAATAGTTATACCACAAGGTGTAACTGCTTATGTTCCGGTTAGTGTTTTTATAGATGGATCACCAGTAACAACACTTTGGGGAAATGGTGCAACTGCGGTTGGAAATCCTAATCAAACTGATATTATAGGATTTAGTTTCTTTAGATATGGTGGTACTTGGTCAAATATTTTAGCACAATCAAATACATTTTTATAAAATGATAAGTAGACTTTCAAGTTTTTCAGGACCATTAAGTAGTTTTTTCTCACCTAATGTTGTTGCTTCAAGTTTAAATTTAAAATTATATTTAGATTCATTAGATTATGATTTTTATGGAAAATCATTTACTTTTGATCCGGTTAATAGTACCGGAGTGACTTATAGTGTTAATTCAGTGACCTCACAAAATGGTGGTGGTTGGAATGATAAAGCAATTTCTGTTGAAACAATACCTCTTGGTAGTCCATTTAAGTTAAAGTTTAAAAGAGGTGAAACTCTAGGTGATATTATGTGTGGTGTATCTCAAACTCCACCTATAGATAATCAAGCTACTTATACAAGATCAAGTTTTGGTTTTTATTTAGGTGCTGGAACTGGTGGAGCAAATAGGATATCGCTAACTGAAGGTGGTTATTTTAGTGTTAATGAAACTAATGGTTTTTATCCAGCTTCTACTGTTTACAGTATTATTTTTGATGGAATAAGAGTTAAATATTATATTGATGATAATTTATTTTATACATCTAATTCAATACCAACTAATGATTTATTCTTATACATACTTTTTTTACAGGATAATAAAAGTATTATTGATATTGAATTTGGTTCAATAGGATCAATTTGGAATGATATATCGGGTAATGGTAATGATTTCAATCTTATCAACTCACCAAAGTATTCAAATGGATCTTTTTATTTTAATAGTGGTTCATCTCAATATTCTAGAGGAAGAAGTGTCAATGGTGGTGATGTTGGAACATTAAATCAATTTACTGTGGATACTTGGTTTAATTTAAAATCTCTACCAGACACAGATAAAAATCCACAGATTGTTACAAACCTATTTGATAATGGTAGTCCTTTTATAAATTTTACAATTGGCTTCTTAAATGGTAATCCTATTGGAAATACTTGGGATAATAAAATATTAGGTGGATTTTATTCGGATACTAACAATTGGAAATATACAGACGGATTCACACCGGAACTAAATACTTGGTATAATGTTACTTTAACATATGATGAGATAGATTTAAAATTATACTTAGATGGTACACTTTATTCTTCAGTTAGTTGTACTGCAAGTGCCACAACAAGTGGATTAGGTATTGTTATTGGTAAACGATTTGATTTATCAGAATTTATAAATGGCCAAATAGATATTGTTAGAATATTAGATGGTTCATTATCTTCAACTCAAATCTTAAATAACTATAATAGTATTAGTCCAAGATATGTATTTGATACTGCTAGTATAGTATTAAATGGTAGTTCTTCAATTGAAATTCCTGCGGGTAATGAGTTTGTTCTAGGTACTACTTATACAATAGAATTCTGGAGTAAAGCCTCTACACCTAGTGGAGGATCACCGATGACCATAATGGCCCAAAGAGATGGTGATTCCAATATAGATATATTTTATCAATATGGATATTTGGTTATCAGAAATGGTTACACAGTAACTACTGAACCAACTCCTGGTGTTTGGACACACGTTGCTATAGTATCAGATAATACCACACTATCAGTATATTATAATGGTGTTGCTCAATCTGTTTCTGGTACTGGTGGTAATATGACTAATAATAAATACCCTTTAGCAATTGGTTGTAGAGGTCCCCTAAATAATTTCCAATTTTTTAATGGATCTTTATGGGGGATAAGAATAAATAATACTGTTGTTTATACAACAAATTTTAATCCATATGATGTTGCCTTCCCACCGACTAATATTCCTGGTACAATTTTATTGATAAATGAATATGCAGTTTCTACTGGTAACTTTATAGATTCATCTTATAATAAAACTTTAGTTAATAAGGGTGCTACACATTCCACAGATTTACCAACGTATAGATATCTTAGATGGTTAATGACTCAAACAAGTGGTGCTGATATAGTCGATGGGGCTATACAAGCATCTGATTTAGTTTTACTATACAATGGCGCGACAGTTAGTTGGGGACCATCAGCAAGTGCTACTAATCCAGATGGTATGAGTCAACCTTGGGAAGAAGCTTCTAATCTTTTAGATTATATTAGTTACACAAAATGGTGCGAAACCAGTTTTGGAACTACAAGTTTTGGAACATCAACTATTTACATAGATAATGTAAATCCTATATTTTTCAATTCTTATTATTATGTGACTGCTAATGATTCACCAGAAAGAGATCCAGTATCTTGGACCTTAGCGGTCTCAAATGATAATTCCAGTTGGTCAATTATTGATACTCAATCAAATGTTGGTATAACTTCTAGTAGACAAACAAACACACAAATATTTTATATTGTATAATTGTTAAAAAATAAGGGAAAAAGAAGGTTTAAAAGTTAATATATAAAATAAAATAAATTCAAAATTATGAACATTACACTTAATTCACCTAAGAAGATTGTTTTACAAGAGGAAAAGAGCAAAACTCTTTCAACTTTAACAGTAAATAGAGTAGTAGATCTACCAAAACAAAAAATGGTTAGATGTTTTATCGAAGAGCTTGAAGAAGCTATCGTTCTTTGGGAAGGAGCAGCTTATGATGCTGCTGGTCAATGGACTGATGCTGATGTTGAGGCAAGATTAACAGAACTTTATAACTCTTAATATTCTAAATATTAGAAAATAAAACACTCCAATTTGGGGTGTTTTTTGTTTATAAAAAGAATTTTACTATTTTATTAATTCTATACTTTTATATATACTTAATAAAAATATACTATATAATTATGCCAACAACACAAAGTTTAGTTCTCAGAGGGCAGATTGGAAGAAGATTATCCATTGCCGAGATGGATGGTAACTTCACTTATCTAGAAACATTATCTCAAGAAGGAGGAACAGGTGGATCAATATCTATTCCTGAAAATCAAATCCCAGTAGGAACTGGAAACGGTTTGACATCATCTTCAAGTTTAACATTTGATATTACTTATAATAATCTAAATTCAGCACCTTATAGTACAATAGGTACTAATTCTTGTCAATCCTCTATTATTGGTGGTAGTTATAACAACATTTGTGAAAATGAAGGTGCTGTTATTTTAGGTGGAGTTGGAAACAACATTTGTTGTAATTCTGACTACTCGATTATATCTGGTTATTCTAATAAAATTTGTTGTTATTCTCGTAATTCATCTATAATTGGTGGATGTTGTAATAAAGTAGAAGGATACTCTTGTAATTCAACTGTTATTGGTGGTCAGCGTAACTGTATTTTTGGATCAACAGCTTCTTCCTACTATGGTTCTTGTAATTCAACTATTGTTGGAGGTCGTTGTAATATAATATTATGTGAATCTGATAATTCAGATATTATTGGTGGTTGTTGTAATAAAATTACAACATCAAATATGTCAGCTATTGTTGGTGGTTTAAGAAATTGTGTTTATAATAATTCATGTTTATCTGTTATTTTCGGAGGTTGTGATAATGTTATTGGTAGTAGTTCTTGTCAATCTGCTATAATTGGTGGTTATGAGAACTGTATTACAGGTTCTAACGAAGGTGCTATAATCTTGGGTGGTTATGACAATCGTATTTGCCATTGTTCTAACTATTCATCTATTATTGGTGGTTATGAGAACTGTGTTACTTTTTACTCTTGTAACTCTGCAATAATTGGAGGTTGTAGTAATGAAATTTATAAATTTTCTTGTGAATCATCTATAATTGGTGGTCGTAATAACTGTATTTCTTGTTGCTCACTTAACACATCTATAATAGGTGGACATAATAACTTAATTATAACAAGTGGTCTTACTTCTAGTGATAACTATGGCAATATTTTTAATATTTGTTTTAGTAATAACTCAATTATTGGTGGTTGTATAAATAGAATTGTCGATTCTGATAATTCATCTATTATTGGTGGTTGTGGTAACTGTATATGTGGATCTACTTTTTCGAATTATTCTTCTTCTTGTAACTCAACTATTATTGGAGGATGTTATAATCAAATAATTTGTGATACAAATAACACATCAATTATTGGTGGATGTTGTAATAAAGTTGTTGGATATGATGGTGCTGGAAGAAACTCAATTATAGGTGGTGCTAATAACACGATTTGTTGTTCAGATCACTCAGCAATTGTTGGTGGTCTTGAAAACAAAATTTATGGCGAATCTGATTATTCTTCTATAATTGGCGGACGATACAATTTATTTTTTGAAACACAATACTCTGCTATAATTGGTGGTTGTTGTAATACAATATGTATTGGTGGTAATAATGATAATGGTTATGGTGTTATTTTAGGAGGTGGTTGTAATACTTTAAATTGCTACTCTAATAATTCTGGTATTTTAGGAGGTCGCCTCAATAGAATAGATTGTTATTCAACTAAATCATCAATTATTGGTGGTGAATCAAATTTAATTATCACAAGTGGTCCTACTGCGAGTGGTCTTACTGCAAGTAATGGATGTGGTGGATATTTTAATGTTTGTCTTGGTGGTAACTCAATTATTGGTGGTTTTACAAATAGTATTATTAACTCTGAAAACTCTGTTATATTGGGAGGTTCAAACTTAACATTAAGCACACAAAGTAACACTGTTTTAGTTCCTTATTTTAAAATTAATAATTTAGACCAATGTAATTCTAATACTAAAGTATTAGTAGCAGATTCACAAGGTAATATTAACTATAGAGAATCTTCTACTTTAGGTGGTGGCTCTAATGGATTAAGTAATATAATTGCTACGAGCTCATATTCAAATATATTGGGTGGAGCTTACAATAACATAACCTGCTCTGATTTTTCATCAATTATTGGTGGTGTTAATAACTCTATTTGTTGTTCTTCAAACTTTTCATCTGTAATAGGTGGTATAAATAACTGTATTTGTTGTTCTTCAGAAGCTTCATCTGTAATAGGTGGTATAAATAACAGAATTAAAGAACAATCTATTAGAAGTGCTATAGTTGGAGGATATAATAACTGTATAGGAATTTGTAGTAATTCACCAGTTTGTAATTCTGGTATTTTTACAGGTACTAACAACTTCATTCAAAACTATACTTGTAATTCAACTATCTTAGGTGGTAGTAATAATGAAATTTCTGGAGACTTTGAAGTTCATATAACTACAGATAGGGCTGATGGTGATAGTATAATAGGAGGATGTTTTAATAAAATATGTTACAATTCAAGCAATTCTTCAATAGTTGGTGGTAGATCTAATATTATCTATGATAATTCAGATTACTCTTCAGTAATTGGTGGGCGTGAGAATAGTTTAATTTGTTCTATAAATTCTGCTATTATTGGTGGATATAATAATTGTTTATGTCAATCAAATAGATCTGTTATTATAGGCGGTTCCAATTTAACACTTGATGGAGAAAGCGATATAGTTTTCATCTCTAAGTTAAAAATTGATAGTGTTAGTAATTCACCATCTGATCCTCAAATATTAACTCGTGGTCTTAATGGTGATATTAACTTTAGAACAATGGCTAGTTTCACTGCAAGTTTTGGTGGAATTATAACAAGTGCGACTGCATCAATGACAGGATTTATGAACGTAATTGATTTATCATATAATGCATCTGTTGTTGGTGGTTCATATAACTGCCTTTGTCTTAACTCTAATAACTCATCAATATTTGGTGGTAATACTAACTCAATTTCTAATTCTACTGATTCATCTATTATAGGTGGTATAAATAATAGAATTTGTTGTTCTACAACAGTTTCAACTATAATAGGTGGATGTGATAATGCTATTTATAATAACGTTATTTCGTCAGTGATTATGAGTGGATGTCGAGGTATAATTAACAATAACTCATGCCAATCAGCTATTATTGGTGGTTATCGAAATCTAATTAATGCTAACGAAGGTAGTGTTATATTAGGTGGAGCTTATAATTGTGTCAACATATCGGAATACTCGTCTGTTATTGGTGGGTGTTGTAACGAAATAAATACCTCTGATTGTTCTTCTATAATAGGAGGAGATCATAATTCTATTTCTACTTATTCAGATTACTCAAGTATAATTGGTGGTAGGAATAATCAAATATGTGGATGGGAACCTGGATATGCACCTCCTTTCTTCTTCGGCTCTTGTGGATCTTCGATTATAGGTGGAAGGTATAATAGTATAGTAATTGACTCAATTTATTCATCAGTTATCGGTGGATGTTGTAATAGAATATGTTACTTCTCGGATCAATCATCAATTATTGGTGGATGTTGTAACTTAATTAACTACAAAATTGAATCATCTTCAATTATAGGTGGATATTGTAATGAAATGTGTAACTATTCTTGTATGTCATCTATTATAGGTGGATCTTATAACTATATGAACCAATATTCTTGTAACTCATCAATTATAGGTGGTTATAGTAACTATATAACTTGTTGTAATAAAAACTCGGCGATTATTGGTGGATGTAACAATGGAATTTATTGTGAAAATAGAAATTCTGTTATTCTCGGTGGATGTTATAATTACATAATGGAATATAGCTGTAACTCATCAGTTATCGGAGGATATTGTAATAAATTGTGTAATAACAGTTGTAATTCATCTATTATAGGTGGTAGTTGTAATATATTATGTAATTCTTGTAGTTCTGTTATTATTGGTGGTACCAACTTACAAATTCAGGATATTAATAATACAATATTCTTAAATTCAACTACAAACTTTAGACAAACTGTTGAGGTTTCTGGAAGTGGTACTGTATCAGCATCACCATTCTCAATTAACTTCACAGAGGGTGCAATCAAATATATTAATAGTGTATCAACAGATTTCCAAGTTGACTTTACAAATGTACCAGCAATACCAAATACAACAATAACTTACACTTTGATTATAAATCAGGATGTTACACCATATATGGTTACTGATGTGACTGTTAATACAGTTTCTCAAACTATTAAATGGGCTAATGCAACACCACCTGAGGGAAATGCTAGTCAGGTTGATATTGTAGGACTTATGTTCATATTTGGTGGAACAGGTAGTGTCATACAAACACTTGGACAAATGGGAACATTTGCATAAATAAAATTATAAATTACTATGTTAGGAAAGTCATCAAAATTTGTAGGACCAGGTTCAGTTTTTCAAGGTGGAGGAACACCTAGTTTGGTGTTATCACTCGACGCGGGAAATATATTAAGTTATCCAGGTACCGGAGCAACTTGGTCAGATTTGACTATTTTTAATAATGATACATTTTTTACCACCTCAAATAATCCAACATATAGCGTTAGTGGAGGTGGTAGTTTTCAATTTGGTGATACTAATGAAGCATTTATTTTATCTGCCTCGGCTAATGGATTCCCACTTGGTGATTCTCAATATACAATTGAAACTTGGATTAATCCAGATAATCTTTCACAATATAGTGCTTTAGTTTTATACGGAACACTTGGTACAAATACCGCAAATGTTATGGGTATAAATAATAATAATATAGTTATTGATTGGTCCAATAATATTTTATCTAGTCCAACACAATCTATGATTCCTGGTAATTGGTATTATTTATCATCAACATATGATGGTACAGATAGAAAAATTTACTTAAATGGAAGTTTGATTGCCTCTGATACACCGGGTGTTACAAATTCTGTTGAATTTGGTGATTATTTTACAATAGGAAATTTCATGGGTCTATCATTTACAGGTAAAATATCAATTGTTAAACTACACACTAAAGCATTATCAGGTTCTAGATTACTTTCTAATTTTAATTCTTTAAAAACAAGATTTGGATATACATTTGGTAGTATGGAATTTAATGGCACAGACTCTTATTTATCAAGCACATCCGTTGATTATGCTTTTGGTTCAAATGATTTTACAGTTGAATCTTTCTTTAGAGCAGGAACTTCAAGTAGTGATAGTTATTCTGGTATTGTATCATTAAGACCAAATGGTGAATCTAATAGTGGAGTTGGAATAAATATCAGATTATACAATACACCAAATCCTCAAGTTGAGTTTTTTACTGATGGTGAGTTTGGAACATATAGTATTACTAATGATATTTGGTACCATGCCGCTATTTCAAGAAATGGTGGGACATCAAGTTTCTTTATTAATGGTGAATTAATTAAACAAGTTACAGATACTTACAATTATGATTGTAATGATTTAGTTATTGGTAGATATTTTACCAATGTTGATGATTTTTACCTTAATGGTGTTATTAGTAATGTGCGAGTTATAAATGGTGTTGGAATATATAACTATAACTTTACTATACCAAATGTTCAATTAGGAGCAACATCATCAACTAAATTTTTAATTACCTCACAGCAAACATCACCAACAGCGGATGTTAGTGGTTTATTACAAAGTGTAACTGCTTCTAACATTGGATGGACAAGTAGCTTACCTGAATTTATTGTGAGCCAAGGATTAGAATTTTTCGTAGATGCGACAGATAGTATTTCAAATAACTCATACAGCTCATCTAATTGGTTAGATATAAGTGGAAATGGTAGAAATCTTACATTTTCAGGACCCACCTTTTATCCACTCTGTATTCCAGGATGCGCAAACGGTCTACTGTTTAGTAGTAACCAAACTGCACAAACCAATACACTTACAATTTCATATCCTACTGGATACACAATTGAATCAGTAATTTGTTTTTCATATTTATCAAATGGTGATGGTATATTCGAATTTGACGATCCAAGTAGTGGAAAATATATAAATGTACAGAGAGAATCAAATGGTACAATTAGATTTGAGGTAAATGCAGGAAATCAACTTTTATCTGCTTCAACAACAACAAATAATTTATGGTATCACATAACTTGTGTTTATAATAGTTCTACTCAACTAGCTAAAATTTATATAAATGGAATAGAAGATGCATCGGGAACATATACATCAACTACATCAACAACAGCTCCAATAATATTAGGACTTCATGATACTTATTTGGATGGAAATATTTCTTTAACAAGATTCTATAGCATACCATTGACACCAGAACAAGTATTACTTAATTTTAACTATACTAAATCAGTATATGGAATTTAATTACTAAATTATAATATCAAATTCTAATATATAGTTATATAAAAATAATACTATATAATGGCTTTAATTTTAAGAAGTGAAATAGGCAGAAGGTTAACAGTTCCTGAAATAGATGGAAACTTTACTTACCTAGAAAATCTATCAATGGGTCTAACTGAGAGTAGACCATATCAATCGTTTGAATTAACATACACCGAAGCATTAGCTTTACTAGCATCAGAAGGTGTTGTTGATGGTAAAAGATATCTTATAACAGAATTTGATGTTGAATTATATGGTGGAACTGATATTTTAGTTCAGGGTTTATTAAATAATCAATTTTCAACATCTGGATATGGCAAATTCTATAATCCAAGATATGATAGTATATCTGTTTGGAATCCAAATTCAACTTACTCAATAGATGACCTTGTTATTTATGGTGGTAAAGTTTGGAAAAATCTAACTGGAAGTGTAGGAACACCAGATAGCATACTCATCTTAAATAATACAAATTGGGAATTACAAGATGATTACAACAATATTGATCATTATTTCGCTGTTTGGGATCAAGTTGAATTAGGATTTGCAGATAATGATTATTGTATCAATTCAAGATATGATTCTTATCGTAATAACTATGTTAGAGTTGGTCAATTAAATGATCCACTCGGTGGCAATGATAGATGGTTCTTATGTGGTGTTAGTCCAATTCAAGTTTTTGGATGGGGTAATGATAATATTAATGATTGTGATATTAAAGATTCTTATTTTAATTGTGTTAATATCATAGGAAGCACAACAATATATGGGGTTAAAATGTCAAATTATTCATATATGTTTGAAACAACATTCAAAGATAGTACAATAGAAGCATTGAACTTTGAAAATGAATCAGGATGTTTCTCTCTTAATTTAGATAATTCTACTTTTAGAAATTGTAATTTAGATAATAATTCTATTATAAGTGGTGAATTCAATAGTAATTCAACTATTGAGAATATAAATTTATCAAATAATTCATCTTTAAATAATTTAAATTTTTATGAATCTAGTTTTAACAATATAAATTTAGATAATAGTTCTTACATTAATTACATTTCAGCAAGTGCATCAGAATTTAAAAATGTGAATATGACAAATACATCTTGGATATCAGATATTGAATTATCAGTAGGTGCTGGGGGTATCACAAGAATGGAAAGATTAGATTTATCTAATCGATCATATATAAGATATGTTGATCTATATAATTCACTTATGTATGAAATTAAATTTGATAACTACTCTTATATGCGAGGATTGGATCGGACTTATATAGATCTTTATAATTCAGAAATGACTTATATTTCATTAGATAATCACTCTCATATATCAGAGAATATTGGCTTAACAGGAGGCTCTTACTTTAAAAGAATTAATATGACAAATAGAAGTGTAATTGAGGGTCCTATTGATTTTCAAAATTATTCTAGAATTGAGAAAATAGATGCTACAAATGATACTTATATTATTAATCTTTCTTTCAATAATAACTCATATATACAGAATTTAGATATTTCCTCTTCCAATTTTCAAAATATTAGTTTATCCGCAAGTAATATTTCTAATGTTAGAAATTTTGCATCATATGTTGAAAATATTGATATTAGAAATAACTCAAGCTTTCAATATGTTAATATGGATAGATCTTATTTTTCTAATTTACAAGCATATGATAACTCTAGTCTATACCAAATAGATTTAAAAGCTGCATACTTAAACCTCACAGAGCTTGGTACATTCTCACGAACTTTTCCTAATGGAACATCATTTAGATTTAATGAACTTAAATACCAATTTGATTTAACATTTAATGGCTCTAGTGGTTATGGATTAACAAATAATGCATTAAATATACCAGCAATGTTAATACCGTATGACTTTTATATTGAAAAAGTAATAATAGAATCTTCAACATTAGTATATTCCGGCGCTTCTGCAACTTTCTCATTTACAATGCCTGGTGGATTATCACCAAGTACTGTGGAAATCGCAGTGTCTGAAATGACTGATAAAATAAAAGTTCTTGATATATCAAATGGTTTAATAACTGGAACAAAAGCAGATAGTGATAAAATGTTAATGGCATTTTTAACAGGTGGAACTAGTATAACATCTGGTGGAATAAAAATGGAAGTAACACTAAAAAATACAAAATATTTCAATGATTAATATTAAAGACAAATTAAATCAAGTAAGAATAGAAGATACTCCAAGTGAGAGACCTGTTCCAAATAGAGATTCAATTAAAAAGGTTTATATTGAACCTGATAGTAAAACAAGAGTTTTGGATAATAAATCTTTTGTTGAGTTTGTTGCAGAAGTAACTAAAACATCAACTACCAATGCTTTGAGTTTTATAAAAACATCAAGAGTAACAGTTAATAAAAATATTATTGTTGATGAAAACTATCAATTAAATTCAGGTGATGTTGTTAGAAGTGGAGTTTTAGGTCACTTTTTACAAGGACCAGATAATATTGCAATTGTTAAATAATAATTATGATAAAAAGATATAATGACTTTATTCAAGAATCGTTTTCACAAGAAAATCATCACTCACTTGGTGAGTATATTGAACAACTAGCTGAAAATGATGAGTTTATTCAAATGATTGTTGGTCAAATGACTGGTGATATAGATGTATCAATCAGAATGTCTAATGCTATTAATTTATTAGATGACTTACAAAAAGTTGAACTACTTAAAAGAGTTGAAAATCATTTAAATGGTGTTGAGGGTAAAACACATGTAGCAGCAACAGTTGATGCTACAACAGTTGAACCAATTGATGAGGCTTATGGTAAAAATGTTTTAAATACATTTTTTAAATGTCTCACTGCTCTTGGATTTAAAGAAAATTCACCACAAACTAATGAAGTTCCAACAGAATTTCTAATGTTCTTTAAGTTAAGTGGAGTTGATTCATCAAGAATTGAGGGTGTATTTAATCGTTTTAAGTCATTACAATCGATTAATGTTGATTATACACATCCAACTATGGGTTTGTATTTTGGAATCAAATGTGATGGTTTATTTGAATATGGATATTATTATGATGAGTTGATACCTATTGGTCAATTTAAGTTAACTAAATCAATTTATAATCAAATAAAGCTATCTGAATTAAAGTCAGCATCTGGTCTTAAAAAGATTTTAGTTAATCTTAATTTTGAAGATATTGTTTTAATGTCTAAGATTAAAGTAGAAATGGATAAATTTAGTCCTGGATATTTTGAGCAAAAAATGGTTCCACAAATTTTAGAAAGAACAATGACATTTGGTTATTATGGAGTTGGTAAATGGGATAATGGTCAATTAGATGCTGGTGAATTTGAAAATGTTAAAAACAATTTAAAAGCATTTTTAATGAAATATAAATGGTCTGAAAAAATTATGATAAGTGTTCAGCCAAGTAAATTCTGGGTTTATATACAAATTAAATTGAAATAATGAAATATCTTAAAAAAATATTTGAGGCTGATATTGAACCAAATGTTCCGGAATTGTCTCGTTTACTAGGAAATTGGAACATATCAAATCTTCAGTCCGCAATAGATGCGTATAACAGATTACTGGCTAAAGACGAAGTATGGAATAATTTTTATAACAAAATAGATTTAGAATTCGAAAAAAAGTTATCCGATAATAAATACCCTAAATTACTTAATGATATTTGTGAATTTGGTGAAAATAGATTAAAAGAAATTAAAAAAGAAAAAGAAGAAGATCTACAATTAGTTAAGGATTTAGTTATAGATTATTTAGAAGATTGTAAGTCATTCGATCCAGGAGAATTCAAAGTAAGAGGGATTCAAAAAGGATCCGGATATGAAATAGAACTAACACTTGTATTCTTAAAAAAATGCATGGAAGATAGAAGAGGAGTTGATAGAGAATTTCGTATAACAGAAAATGAGATTATGGATTACTGGGAAAATTTAATTGATCTATTCAAAGTACTTAAATCAAACGGATTTGAATCAAATATAAGATATTATCAACCAAATGGTGTTGAGATGAAAATTATAATTCAAAAGAGAGATGAAAATTAAGAAATTTAACGAAAGTTTAAGTAAAAAAGATTCACCATTTACCAATTGGGAAATGATGGAACAATTGATTGCACCAATTTTAAAATACGATTGGACCATCTATTATAAACTTTACACAATGTTTGATGAAGATGTTATGCCACTTGGACCTAAACACACTAAAAACTTCACAGATGATTTCTGGAAAAAATTTGGTTTCAATATAGACGAAAATGGATATTCAGTAGCCCCATCGCTAAAATCACTAGTAAGTGGTTCCAGTGAGAATAAACCAGTTGTGTGTGGATGTATTATAGATATTAATGATAAAATATTTAATGGATTATCTGCCGATGAACAAAGATCAGGAAGATCATTTTCAACTTATGATTCTGAAAAATTAATTCAAATTTTAGAAGATATTGAAAGAATTAAAGATGATTGTATAACAGAAGGATATACTCTATCTATGTTTATGGGAAATGAAGGATTTAACTCAACTAGTAATTTTAATAGAGATGCTCAAATATCACTTTTGATTTTAGATGGTGTTTTTAAATAATATATACAATATGAAATACTTAGAA
>Ga0214919_10006397_pt1 | contig 16220 bp, 18 predicted proteins | sample LL1503_MetaG_FD_177994 | JGI IMG/M metagenome (GOLD analysis project Ga0214919, IMG submission 177994) | Freshwater microbial communities from Lake Lanier, Atlanta, Georgia, United States - LL-1503 | ecosystem: Environmental > Aquatic > Freshwater > Lake | place: USA: Georgia | collected... | reverse complement strand
CAAGGGCTGCGGCAAGGGCAAGGGCAGCGGCAAGGGCAGCGGCAAGGACTGCGGCGAGGGCGGTGGCGGTGGCGGGTTGCGTACTGGAAGGCTCGGGTATGACTGCGAGCGGCGCATGCCCCCCCTCGTTTTTCTAAAATACTTTGTTTTGTTCTTAGTTCTTGTATATTGTGTATTTCGTCTTCTTCGTTTTCCTAAAGTCCGTCGCTTAGTCATTTTTTATATAACAAAATATAAAATAATATTTACTATTTTATATTTTCTTGTAAGAGAGATTGCTAAACAATTATTCCGTTTTAACACACATAATTGTCTTAGCACCCTTCATATTTTTATTTTTACTACAACCTCTCATATGTGCAGACTTTGATTGTTGATTTTTTCCCATAAATCCACAAAACTCACAAACAAACTTGCTAGATAATAGCGCATATTTTGATGCTTATAATGTAACAAAATCTCTCAAAACTATATTTTAAATTGAGAGATTTTGTGTTAATCATAGCAAACTATTAATTATTTAGGAATTAATGTCCTGTATTTTATTATATAGTTATAATATAATTATATTATAATTATGACAGTACGTAAAAGAGGAATAAGTAGTAATCCAGATTCTGAAAAAAACCCAACATCAAAAAGAGCTACCAAAAAAGCAAGACTAGGTGTTGTTTCAATACCAAAGATACCAGTATCAAAGATACCAATATCAAAGAAATCAAGAAAAAAAGAACCTAAGATACCAGTATCAATACCAAAGATACCAGTATCAAAGATACCAATATCGAAGAAATCAAGAAAAATAGGACCAAAGAAACCAGGACCAAAAAACCCAGCATCAAAGAGAGTAAACAAAAGAAAAAGTGCACCAGGTAATGCAACATCATCACCTTCATCCGATGAAGACGACTTGCTAATCGAGGATGATGAGGCCATTGATTACGATCTGAATGATTCTGTTAGTGAATCAGATCGCGCAGACATAGAAGCCCTTACTAGTTATTTAAAACGCTTAGAAGATAGTCCAGACGATAAATCAACTAAACAAAAAATAAATGAAATAAAAGCAGCATTAAAAATTTTAATTAACAAGATTAATGAACCCAAAACAAAAGTCATGATGAATAAAAAAATAGGAAAATTAAAAGAAGATCTACAAGGAAAAAATGACTTTTTAACAATCATATTTGGTTCAGAAAAAGCAATGAAAACCCCGCAAAATTTACAACAATTAAAAGCAAATTTACAACAATTAAAAGCAAATATTATTAGCCATACAAAAAAATTAGATAGCGATAGTGGTGACAATAGCAATAGTGGCGAAAATGATATTTGGTATGATGAATGTATAAAGTTACAAGAAACAGTATGTGCTAATTTAAAAGACGAGTATGCAGAAGCATATAGACATTTTACTACACCTCTCTATCTTTTTTTAAAAAGAGGAGGGCATGAACAAAATAGTGATTTTAATAATTTACTTAAAGAATTTTATGAGTTTATTGAATCAGACGATTCAATGTTTACTACTAATAGAGCTTACGCAACAAGACACATAGTTATTAGTGATTTGGTTTGGGTAGTATTTATGAATACGGGTTTATGGAGGCAACTTTTTAAAGATGGTCATAAAACGCTACAACAATTTGATATTAAAGGAGATATTAATTCAATAGCCCAAACTAATGCACAAACAAAGCACATAGTAAGTGAAACTGTTCCGGCTGGTTCAGACATAATTATTCCTTGCCCTTGTTGTTCCAGACCTATATTAAAATCACAAAATGGCAAAATCAAAAAAATTACTGCGACGGATGGCGGGACACCGTCTGCTGCCGATCACACTAATCCAATTACTCATGCATTTTCAGAATACAAAATGGATGCTCAAAAAATAAATCTTGTTATGATATGTCAAAGTTGTAATAGTGCAAAATTGAATGCTCATTTTATTAAGTTTTTCACTTTCTTAAAAAACAATAAAACAACACCTCTTTATAATTTAGTAAAAATTAAAGACATCACAAACGCAACTTTTACCGCACAATTTGGTGAAAAAAGATTACAATTCTACATTGATATTATGCACGACATCATTAATGCCGGTGTCCTCCCAATTAATAGCATCAAAGTCATGGAGACTTCAATGGTCAAACAGGCCTTGCAAATAAAAACAGTTTACACTGATGCTCTTAAAAAGGTTACAGACCAATTAAAAGAGAATGTTGGGGAGCTATTAATCGCAGCAAGAATGGTAGGTTTAACAAAACCAGAAACAAATACCAAAGCATATGATCAATGGATTTCTACATTATTTAGTATTATTATTGGTGCAAGAAAGACAAAAACACGAACAAATGAACAAGTATTAGAAGAGTTATTTGATGAAATAACTAATGGACGACCCGAATTAACTCTTACTAATTTGCAAGAATATTTTGCAGACCAAAGCGATCCCACAAAAGCTATAATGTTTAATAGTATTCCTAATATTAGAAGCGAGAGTTATGCAGCTTTTTCACAAGGATTAGCTAGTTATTTATTTAACGAAATTAAAAAACAATCCACAAGTAGTGATAACATTAATAAAGAAGAGTTCAAAACATATTTTTCAAAGTTTATACAAGATGAAATTGTCAAATCAACTGTGAAATCAAAGAAAGATAGAGCAGGTAAAACTAAAAATCTCTCTAAAAAAAAACATAAATTAAAAATGCGCAAATCATTTTTAAATCAAACTTTAAAAGGTAAAATGTTTAAAAGAAAAGCATAAAGAATAGCAATTTAGACTATTGATTTTTTAAAACTTTTTCTTGGTTTTTTTGACTTCTTTGACTTCTTTGTCTTCTTTGAGTTATACGTCTTCTTTGCTTTCTATGTCTTCTTTGTCTTGTGCGTTTTCTTTGTCTTCTTTGTTTTCTTTGTTTTCTAGTTTTTGATTTTGTACCCTCTGCTGAAGTTGGAGTAGAACTTTCCGGCAAATGTGTATAATCAATAATATCAGTTTCTGCGCTACTTAGTGCATTTGATTCTACAACATCTAAGTTAGTATCTCCTGATTCATCTTTTGTTTCAATTGCATTTATTGTAACACGAACTCCATCTGGAAACCCAAGTGCAGAATATTGTATATCAGTCATAATATCTTTAATAATGGCCAATGACCTAGCAAAATTTTTATTTGTAGGAACAAGAAGTAAATCAGAAGGTAACATAACACAGTTAGAGTCCTCCCTTCCAAGTAATGCACTTCTTTTTGTATTAAAACTCGTTTTTAAATTATCTAATATTTGTTCTGTATGAAACTCTGGATTATTCAAAAAATAATTTATAATATCAGAACCTAAATGAGTTAGCAATCCATTATCACTATATAATATATTGCTGAGAGATAAAAAATTAGAACATACTTTATCATATGTGATCGTCGACAGTACGGAGGGTGCTTTTTCATATAATTTTTTCAATGCTGGAGCACCATTCTGCAAAACCGGGGCTCCATCTTTATGAAGTGATTGCCACTTTTCTATATATATATTCATAATGTATGTAATAGTTGTTATATAGTTTATAACTGCTTCGCTTGAATTTTGCGCAGGAGAAACCAATGCAACCATATCACCCAAAGGATTTGCTTGTTTTGCATATCCAACTTGATAAAATTTCATTATTTCATCAATAATATCATGCGTAGATTGTTTAATATTAAGTTTTTTTATTAAAAGATGCTCCAAATAGATTTGACAATTTGCTGAAATACCATTAATACTAAGATATTCTTCTTTCATTATTTGTGGATATAAAACTTTTGGCAGACCTTTTACGCGAAAACATTCTTTTCTAAAATCATTTAATTGTTTACTATTATATTTTTGCTTTGCAACATCATCACTGCAATCTATTAATGTTTTTACCCTTAATAATAAAAATCCCGCCGCATCATATTCAGTGCCTTCTAAGGATTGCAAATCGGTTTCTAACTTTTCAAAAAAACTTTTGAATTGTTCTTTTGTAAAATCGCCCATTATTGAAGATTGATAAATATTTGGTGATAATTTAAAATCAAAATCACTAATATGACTTTTAGCAATGCTATAAACTATGTCTAATTGCTCTGGATTTTTAAGTTTCAATGCAATAAAATATTTTACTATCTTAAAAAATTCTTGATTTTTTGGCAACATTTCAACACTATCCCGCAAACCTTTTTTAAATATTAATTTAATCGTTGGTGTTACTATTAATAATGTTTCTTTTATTACTATAAAATGTTCACTACTTTCATCTTCTAGACTACCAAGTTTTAACATTTCTTCGACCAACTCTTGTCCTTTTGGCTCTTTGAATGTTGATGGTTTATAAGAAGGATCACTTATATCCCAATTATCAACACTTACTTGTGTAGTTGCTGTTTTATTATTAACAATAGCAACAAAACAATCTATAATATTTACAATTAATTGCGCAAAAAGTATAATTATATTGCCTCCAGCAGCTGTAATAATCATTAAATTTTTATCATATTGTCGCATTTTACTATATGTATGTGGTGTTTTTGAATTGCCACCACCCCCATTTAAATAATTACAAAATGAAGAAAAAAAGAGTCTAACTTCGGGAGATTTGTTACACAATTCTAAAAATTGAAGGCGACTTTCTCTCTTATCCGATTTATCATCATGACTAGTTTGTAAAATCATTTTTAACTCTGCTATAAACTTTGATATTGGAAAATTTATACCATAATTTATAATACCTTTAATATGATCGAATCCAAAAGGATTATTCATACTTGGAACGGTTAAATCAAACATTTCTCCCGAAAATTTAGAAATTGACGCAAGTGCTTGATCCATTATTACTTTTATCTTATCTATTTGTGATTTACTCATGTATTATATACTATATATACTATAATATACTATATATATTATATATAATAGTTTAATAACATAAACTTAATAAGATAAACTAAATAATATAAACTTAATAACATAAACTTAGAAACTACACACTATATGTTCAACTATTTCCAATGGTAATTTATTAAAAAGTCCTTTATAAATAGTGGTTAAATATTTATAACTAATAAATGAACTATAACGTTCAATAAAACTAATTTCTAAATGTTCTAGTATAACATTCACAAATGTATATGCAGGGCACCACAAATTTTGACACATTACAGAAGAGCAACAATAACAGTCATATTTTTTAAGATTTAAAAAATATGGTTCACAATTATACAAACATTTATAAAAAAATTTATATATGTTTTTATCATAATTATTTATTTTACTTGATACATTATTTATATAATTATAATAATTTAATCCCATATTTTTATCATAGTTTAATACTTTGAATGATTTAAATGGATATGTTTGTGGTATACTTAATTCCAAAAATAATTTGGTATGATCTTTAATAACTAAAAAATTGTTACTTTGATCACTTTGTGTTTGATGACTATGTAAAGTAAGCGTTAAAGAAGTTAAAAAAGTTTTGAATTCTTTTGAATATGTGCTATGTTCTATATAATCTTTATCATTAATATTTGAAATTTCTTTTGTTATTCGTCTTAAGGCCATTGAAGACATAGTATATTATATATTATAGTATATACTATGTGCTATATTTAATTAGTTTTTATTAGTTTTTAGTATTCAAAAATTCAATAGTTAGTTCATAATTTTTGTTTTTACATACACATTGATGTGTTAAAGAAATGAAGCCATTATTATTAGAATTAATGGCCATCATAAATACTTGAATTGCCTTTTTAGAAGGACAATTATGTCCATAATTATAAAATATTTTCATTAAAACAATATTCCAAAAGCAAAGGGGATAATCTTTGTATTTTTCAATATTAAATATGCACTTATTTTTTTCATAATTAACTGTTTTTAAAAAGGGTCCAATAATAATTTCAGAAATTAGCGTATTCCACATGCTTGATTGATTGCTTAATTCTAATAAATTACATTTTAATGTTGGAAATGCATCTTCTAATGCTGGATGAATTTTTTTACGATATTTACCCCGAATAGACCAATCGGGCGTAGTGTCTTTAAAATACGGAACCTGATACATTTTGGCAAAATCATAAATACTATTTTTATAAACCATTAACAATGGTCGCACAATAGTGACTTCATTAATAATAAAATTCTCTTTAATTACTGCTAAGTCAAGAATATTGCGTCCTCGACACATATTTGCAAATATATTTTCTATTACATCATCTTTATGATGACCCAATAAAATCATTGTTTGCTCTTCTTTTAATAAAATTTCCTTATAAAAATCAAATCGAATTTTCTTTGTAATTGCCTCATATTCATTGCGATTTGACCCAGCACGCTTAAGCGTTTCTAATGTTTTAACATACAGTTTAATAGAATTATAATTGCACCACTTTTCAAGAAATTCTTGTTCATAATATGTTTCTTCACGATTAGCATAATTAATATGTACGCAAATTACATTATAACCTAATAATTTTAGAATGGTAGTTAAAACCATAGAATCAACACCGCCCGATAATGATACAATTACCTTTTTTGAAGGATTAACTACGTTTTCTTTACAAAATATAGCAACCGTGTCAATCAAAGTATTAGTTAAATTAAAATATTGACTACTAATTTTGAGTTTGTAGTCCGGAATATATTCTAAAACATTGTCATAATCTTCAATATTATAATTATAATAGCCAGTAATGCTGTTAATAAACTCAATAATGTATGAAACTAATGATTCAAACATTAATCACTATTTTAAATAGTATTTTATAATCTATAATTATTCAATTTTTTATAAAATATAAAATATATAAAATAATATATAAAATAATATATAAAATAATATATAAAATTATATTTTAAAATAATATATACTATTTAAAAATGGATAAAAATAAGTGTTTATCTATTTTAGGCATTGAAGATGGCACATCGCAAGAAGATATAAAAAAAGCATATAAAAAACTAGCCTTAAAATATCATCCTGATAAACAAGACCCAACTGCTAGTGATGAAGAAAAACAGATTGCCGAAACAAAATTCAAAGAACTTGCCGAAGCATATGATTTATTAATGAATCCCGATAAATTACATAGAGCAAACATGGGTCACGGATTTGTTGATCCAAATGAAATATTTAATCAAATTTTTAGAGATATGAATATGCACGGATTCAATCCAGGACATCAAGCTCAACAAGTTCATATAAATCTTGGTGGTCTTGGAATTAATTTTGGACATGGTTTTAATCCTGGAGTTATGCGTTCTAGCACTGTATGCTTTATTAACGGTCAGCGTGTAGAAAATATAACAGAAGTTATTGATGGGGTAACACACCAACACACATTTGTTTCAAGAAATATGCATAACCCTCTTTTTCAATAAACGTTAAGCAAAAAAAATTGATAACATTATTTTATTATTTTATTATTTTTATAAATTATTATGGCTTTGCGTAACATTTTGAATACTTATGTCCCTTTGCGTGCAACTATTGAAAATAAGGATAACGGTAAAGCAAAAATTGGATGCGTAGCGTTCTCTCCTAAGTTAAAGTATCAGTGTGTTTTATGCGTTTGGAGTTAATCAATATAATATGAATAATAAAGCAAGTATTTCCAATAAAGATTGTATTCATGCAGAAGTAGACTGTGTAAACCGTCTTAAAAAATCTGAAAAATTAATTCCTATTAATTTATTGGTATTTCGCACAAATAATAATGGCAGCAATTTAATGAATGCAAAACCGTGCATAAATTGTATAAATGCTATTAATTTTACTTTAAGACGCAAAAATTATAGGTTAAAAAAATTGTCATATACAAATGAAAATGGAGAACTATGTGTATTGATTATTTAGTATTTTAGTATTTTAGCCAATTTTTTATAATTTTAATTTTTTTATTAAAATTATATAAAGTTAATTTATAAACATAGTTTAATTATGGAAGACTTTAGTTATGACACTACAAATACAAACATTATTGATGGACCAGAAATTAATTTATATTTAACAGAAACACTATTAGTAGACGAAGACACTATTAATACATTAATTAATATATTAAATAGAATATATTTTAATAATTTACTTGTTCTATTTTTAATGAGTTCTATGGCCACATTATATGTATGCAGAAATACTAGAAAAAATAAAGATTATATTATGATTAATACTATTGAACCAAAATTAATAAAGGGAGAGATTATTCATAAAGTGTAAATATATTTTTTAGATCTTCTTGCTCTTGCTCTTTTACCTCTTCTAGGTCTTCTTTTTCTAGATTTATATAAATATCCTTCTCCTCTATCTAGTGGTGGAACTTCATCAGCACCAAAAGATGACGCTTGTTGTCGTCGTCTTGTTTGCCTTCTTAGCGGTGGTGGTGGCGGTGGTGGCGGCGGTGGTGGTGGCGGCGGCGGTGGTGGTATATTCATTGGAGGATAGTATGGCATTAACGGTTGACCGGGACGCACTGCCCAAGATGGTCTATTATGGTTATCAAACATAGTGTGTCTTAACTCATCTATATAGGTTATCAAATATAAACGCAAACCTTCATAATCACAAATATTAGTATGATTATTATAATAGTTACCTAATACACGATTTGCTTCATTATTGATTTTAAATACTAAATTTGCATCACTCTTCTCGGAATAATTTAAATAACTTTCAAAATATTGTGATAAATCATATTGGGCTGCCATATTATATATATAATATTATATAATAAAATTGCTAAATATTAAATTGCTAAATATTGAAGTTTAGACACGGCGTTTTTTAGACTTTCTAGCTCTTTTAGATTTTCTAGCTCTTTTAGATTTTTTGGCTCTTCTAGCTCTTTTATTCATAGTTTTATATAACCGCGCACGAGCATTTCTATCAAACTTCCTCTCTATTGCTTCATGCAAATCATCATCGAGATATACTTGTCGACTAATATTTGAAATAGGTCTGCTTATAATTGGTCTTGATGATGGATATTGAACTTGTAGACTATCTATATTATCTATATTTTGAGGCAATGTTTCTAGTTCTTGTCGATCCAAATCATCGGTCATTTTTTCTAATAATTGTCGATTGGGTGCTGTTTGCAATTTATGTTCTTGCATTGCTCGTACAAATCTTAATGCCTCCATAAAATCAGCCACATTATTATAATATGTAGTGTAATCATTTGTATTTAAACTAGCATAATTGGGCAAAGTTTGTAATCTATCATATTGAGCCCTAACTAGTTCTATAAACTCATCATCAAACTTCTCATCTTCATGTAACAAAGAATACCAAAAAGGAGGCAAAGACATATTATATAATATAATAAATATTATATAATTTATGATTAAATTGCTAAATTACTTGTTTAGCTCTTCTAGACTTTCTGGCTCTTCTAGATTTTCGGGCTCTTCTAGATTTTCGGGCTCTTCTAAATCTTCTATTCATAGTTTTATATAACTTTCCACCTTCTGGTCCTTGTAATTTTGATCTTGTTAACGGAGCATTTGGATATTGTCTTTGTGCCGCCTTTTGTGCTTTCGCAAAGTCTATTTCTGCCTGAGTTGGTTTATTTGCCCCAGCAAGGGTTTTAAGTGGTGGCGGTAGATTTCTAATTTCTTCCTGTCTAGCAGCCTCGTCTGCTGCGGCTTGTGCAGCTATCTCATTAGCCTGCATCATTTGTCTCTGGGCATCCCATGCCCCGCGCGCCGCCATCTGTGTTTGTGCTGCTTTCGGTGATGAAATCTGCGCATAGTCAATTAATGGATTGTAAGTCCCATAGACAGAGGGAGCATGTTTTGCAGGATCAAAATTCGAATAGTCGCTTCCATATGGGGGCCCATACATTATTTTATAATATATAACTATATTAAAAAATTATAATCTTTAAATCCTAAATATTATTATAAATATTAATAATAAATAATATGTTATTGTGATATTATTATTAAAATATTTGCATGCTATGCTCTAATAATGCTATTTTATGATTAATCAACTCACTATGCTGAATATAATATTCATGTAATTTATGTGTGAATAAATATTTTATAAAAATTTGCACAATAAATAGCATAAACTCATTTATATTTTTTTTTGTGAATGTCTTTTCACATATATAATAATATAAAATACTTAATATTAATACACCTTCATCGTTTGTATTTATTAATTGTTTATCTCCAATATAATCTAACATAACAGAGTTAACTGTTTTTTCTATGTTTTTTTGGATTTTAAAAGGGGTTAAATACTTTTTTGTTTTAATATTTATAGTAACTTGATTTGTTTGTTCTTCTTCTTTTTTTTCTTTTTCTTCTGTTTCTTCTTCTTTACTACAAAACACAACTAAATTAGCACTTAATGGTGTTTGTATTGGTTTTTTTCTATTAACCATTTCAGCAATGTTTGCTGGCGCGGATTTAATACGCTTCATATATTAATAATAAATATATTTTATTATATATAATGTAATATATTTAATATATTATCAATTTTTATAGTTTAAATTTTACTAATCTACATCTGCAATATTTGGTTCGTTAGATGTCGGTTCCTTAGATGTCGGTTCCTTAGATGTCGATTCCTTAGATGTCGGTTCCTTAGATGTCGATTCCTTAGACATCGCCGCTTTGAAATCTTCTTGACTTGGCATACTTCCAGACATCATAGCTTCTTGAAGTGGTTTCATAGTTTCTAAGAGTTCTTGTAATTTAGTTTCATATTCTTCTTTTGTTGCTTGTTGATTTTTTTCAAGCCATAATAGTGTTTCTTCAATTACTTGCACTAATTCTAATTTTGTTTTATCTCCAATACTAGATGTCACCTTGTCATTATTTAAAGTAGATTTAAATTGATATAATTGATTTTCAAAATTATTACGCGCCTCAATTGTTTGTTTTGCTCTTGCATCATCATCTTTAAATTTTTCAGCATCAGCCAACATTTTATCAATATCTTCTTTGCTTAAACGACCTTTGTCATTTGTTACTTTTATTCCATCAGATTTTCCTGTTGATTTTTCGCATGCTGACACATTTAAGATTCCATTTGCATCTAAATCATAACTAATTTCAATTTGAGGAACTCCACGAGGCATTGGCGGAATTCCATGAAGAGTAAATTCGCCTAATTTATTATTATCTTTTGTAAACTGTCTTTCGCCTTCAAATACACGAATAGTTACTGCTGGTTGATTATCTGCATATGTGCTAAATGTTTGCGACTTTTTTGTTGGAATTGTGCTATTACGCTCAATAATTTTTGTCATAACACCCCCACTTGTTTCAACGCCAAGCGACAATGGTGCCACATCAAGAAGTAATAAATCATCAATTTTGCTATCTTTTACCCCCGAAAGTAAGGCAGCCTGGACAGCTGCCCCATACGCTACTGCTTCGTCTGGATTAATTGACTTATTAAGTGCTTTGCCATTAAAAAAATCACTTAACTGAGACTGAATTTTAGGAATGCGCGTTGATCCGCCTACTAAAATCACTTCATCAATTGATGATTTACTTAGACCACTGTCTTTAATAACTTGTTCAACTGGCTCAAATGTTTTTCTAAATAAATCACTGCATAATTCTTCAAATCGTGCACGTGTAATAGTACTAGTATAATCAACACCATCAAATAAACTATCAATTTCAATTGTAGCCTGGGTTGAAGATGATAATGTTTTCTTTATATTTTCACATGAAGATTTTAAACGACTAATTGCTCTCTTATTTTCACTTAAATCTTTTTTGTGTTTTCGCTTAAAATCTTGCACAAAATGCTGAACAAGCCGTGTATCAAAATCTTCTCCTCCAAGGCGAGTATCACCTGCGGTTGCTTTTACTTCAAACACGCCATCATCAATGCTTAAAATAGTCACATCAAATGTTCCACCACCTAAATCATAAATCAAAATGTGTTTTTCTTTATTATCTTTTGTTTGTTCTAGTCCATATGCAATTGCAGCCGCGGTTGGCTCATTAATTATTCTTAACACATTTAGTCCCGCAATAGCCCCCGCGTCTTTTGTCGATTGACGCTGTGAATCATTAAAATATGCTGGAACTGTAATAACAGCACTGGTTACTGTTTTACCTAAATAAGCTTCTGCCGTTTCTTTCATTTTTACCAAAATCATTGAAGAGATTTCTTCTGGTTGAAACTCCTTTAATTCACCTTTATAGGTTGCTTCAATAAGTGGTTTGTTGTTTTTATCAATTACTTTAAATGGAAAATGCTTAATGTCATTTTGAGTAGATTGATCATTAAAAATTCTACCAATAAGACGCTTTGCATCAAAAATAGTATTTTCTGGATTTTGTGATGCTTGATTTTTTGCAGCAATTCCAATTAATCTCTCATTATCGGTAAAAGCAACATAGGAAGGAGTTGTTCTCATTCCTTGATCGTTTGCAATAATTTCACATTTTCCATCTTTCCAAACCCCAACACAAGAATATGTAGTGCCTAAATCAATACCAATCGCAACCATAGAATTATAAATAATCATAGTATTATGGTTTTAAATAATATTTGTAAAATAGTTATTAGTAATCAAAAATAATTATTTGTAAAAAAATTATTTTTGATTAGTTAACGGTTAATAGTTGACTAGTGCATTTTTTACTTAATAAAAAATTAAATAAACATACTAATTTATATATTAGAAAATCAACATGTTTATTAATAGTTTGTAAATCTTGATTTATGTTATATAATTTTAATGTGTATGGATTGGTTAAATCCAGTTTTAATGACTCCAAATTTAAATTCTCTTTTAAATCCAGTTCATTATTTATTATTGCACTTTGAAGAATGCTCAAAAAATTAGTAGACGTCAACATATTCTTTAATTTTATTTTATTTTAAGTTTCTAAATCCTTAATTAAGAGAGATTGCGTACATTATATTTTAATGTCTAGTTTGCTTTTTTCGTGTTAAATGCTTTTTTCTTCGCTTAGATCCACCGCTATTACATATTATTCCCTGTATTCTTTGTTTTGTCCTAGTAACTACATTATACTTCAAATTCTCTAATGTGCTAGTTAATGATTGTTTGAGAGAATCTAACGACATAGAATTATTGGTTTGTGAAAAATAACCATTTACACCTTTTACAAGTGAATTGTTATTAAAAGTGTCAGTAATTTTACTAGACATATTATCAATAAAATTTCCACCAACAAGGTGATAGCGCTGACGTTTTTTATGTTTCATTTTTTTCGAACGCATAACTATTTTATATATAAAACTATATTATATTAGTTTTATAAAAAGTTAATAAAAAGTTAATAAAATGTTAATAAAATGTTAATAAAATAAAAATTGATAATATAGTTTTATATATTAAACTTTTATAATGCTATTATGACAAATTCTATGTTAGAAGTCCCCATTTTAGAAGCTAATAGTATTGAAACTAGTCATGTTAAAAATGTTTATGAGGAAATTGCCACACATTTTGATAATAATCGTTCTTATAAATGGTCTTGGGTTAGTGATTTCTTAAATACTTTAAAAACAAATTCTGTTGTTTATGACATTGGTTGTGGTAATGGGCGCAATATGATTAATAATAATGCTAAAAATCTTATTTTTAGTGGTATAGACAATTGTGAAAGCTTTGTAACACTTTGCAAATCTAAAAATTTAAATGTTATTAATGCTAATATGACAAATATTCCATTTAAATCAAATAGTGCTGATGCAATATTATGTATTGCCGTTTTTCATCATTTAGAAAATAAAGAAAATAGAGTTAAAGCATTATTGGAAATGAAACGCTTAATTAAAGTTGGTGGAAAAATAATGCTATCAACATGGTCTATTAATCAACCACAAAAAACAAGACGTAGTTTTAATAATTATGGTAATAATATTGTGTTATATAATAAATACGGACAAATTTATGAACGATTTTATTATATTTTTAAAATAGATGAGCTACACCAATTATTCACCTTGTGTGGTTTATCAATTGTTGATTATAAATATGATTGTGGTAATGAAATATTTACACTAATTAGAAACGAAATCTATAAAACGGATTAACATTACTTTATTTACAAAAACCGTATGCATAAATTACTACAGCAATAATTCCCAATATAAAACCAAAATGGAATTTATATTGCATTGTTTTATAAATAGCTAACCAACCCTGAATTTGAGTCTGATTTGTCAAATGTAATAACATATAGTCTGTTTTCGGATATAATATATAGAAAAAGTAATTTGTAATAAATGTTATTGTTGCTACAATACATACTTTTGGAAGTACATAATTATTACTTTTTTTATCAATAAAAAACAAATAGCGTTCTCCAATATAAATTGCTAAAAATGATAATGCTATTCCCAAAATAAACCCACCATAATATATATTTTTTCGCTCATTTATTATATTTTCATAAATTGCTTTTTGTTTAGTAGTTAATGTTTTTTTGAATTCTGATTTATGTGTATCATTTATACAAGAAAATATCATATAAATATTAGCAATTAAAAATACTGAAGCAAACATGCAAGAATTGGCGCACACCATTTATAATAAGATAATATTTTAAACTATTTTAAACTATTTTAAACTATTTTATTCTAAATATTTGGAACAATATTTGGTAAAATAATACTTGAACTGTTTGTTGAAGTTAATTCTTCACATTCAAACTCTAGCTCAAAACAAAAATCGTCATTTATTGATAACATTAAATTACCATATACATCCAAAATTTTAACACTAAAATTTTCTATGTTTACTCTTCCATTGTAAACTAATACATTTGCATTAGTATCATCAAAATTAGTTGATAATGTATTGGAAATACGGAAACAAGTAATAGGTGAGATTTTAGCTAACACTCGTGCTTGTATAAAATTGGTTTTTAAACATATATAATTACTTGTTAATGAATTATTATTGTCTTCAAAACAAAAAAAAAATGGTAGTTTATTACTTATTGTATTATAAGGTTTTGACCCAGTTATTGTTAATATGTTACTAGTTGAAGCATTATTGGAATTATTAGTAGTTGAAAATCCCAAAATAGTAGCCAGTGAATACTGACTATTTGCTGTTGATGTGAAGTCTAATGCATAATAACTTATAGCACCAATAAGAGAAGCACTAGTTAATTGAAATAGTCCAATATTAATATAATTGAATGAAAAAGTAATATTATTCAAAAAGTTTGCGTTCAAAAAATCTTGACTATTTACACTTAAATCAAGCGCCTTTTTTTGTATGCTAATATTTATAGTATTAGACATTGCTTTTCTATCTTCATAATAACCATCATCTATTATTATTTGTGCTGAAAAATCACAAATTTCCCCAACATATTTTTGTATTGTAAAAAAATTATTTACTTTTGAGCTATGTATTAATAATGGTCGTTTACAAGTTATTGACATAAGCCTTGCACTTTTAACATTTATAGTGCGTTGAACATACATTCTACAATTTACAGGGTCTTCATTTGAATATGTTTTTTGCGCGGTATTAAAATGAAATTTTTTTTTTCGTAGTATATTTGTAATTACAAAATCACTTAATGAATTTGTATTTGGATCTTGTTGTTGTTGTTGTTGTTGATCTTGATTAAGACCAACAAAACCTTCTTTACTATTTGTTTCAATATTACTATTTGTTTCAATATTACTATTTGCATTATTATGTAATAAACTATCAATAGAACTATCATAATTTGTTAAATAATCTAGTAATTTATTTTGTGCATTTAAAAAAAATTCTTTAATTGAAGCATTATTTGAAAAAACATTTGATGTTAAATCGTTAATAGTTAATATTACATGTTCTCGTGTAAATTCTTCTAACTCAAGTAAATTATATAATTCTTCAATACTATAATCATCAATATTAGTATTTAAATTTTGTAAGTTTTTATTAGATGTCATACTATATTAAGTAGTTTTATTATTTAACTAATAAAATATATAATTATTTAACTAATAATAATAATATATTATAATAGTATGTTACAAGGATTAATATCTTCTTTTAGAAATAGGCGACGGCAAGCACCAGCACCGCAAGCACCAGCACCGCAAGCACCAGCACCGCAAGCACCAGCACCGCTAGATGAAGACTCCATAGTAGTTGCGGTTCCGATTGTAATACCACCAATAGTTGAAGAACGAAAAGCCCAATTAAAAAGTCATTTACATAATTA
>Ga0214919_10006396_pt1 | contig 16221 bp, 16 predicted proteins | sample LL1503_MetaG_FD_177994 | JGI IMG/M metagenome (GOLD analysis project Ga0214919, IMG submission 177994) | Freshwater microbial communities from Lake Lanier, Atlanta, Georgia, United States - LL-1503 | ecosystem: Environmental > Aquatic > Freshwater > Lake | place: USA: Georgia | collected... | reverse complement strand
AGCGAATAGATCACCCCAGTAACCATAGTGTCCAACAAGATCCAATAAATCTAGAGCCAATGGGCACCGCGTCTTCAAAAGCACACTGTACATCTCATAAAAAAGATCACGTTCACCTTTACCACCACGAATTGCTCGCGTCATAAAGGCTAAGACAAATACGTCCTCATCATTTATCTTAGGAAGAAGAGACTCAATTGTGGAACTTGAAGCTCCACGAACAAGTATCGCACTCAGGGCTAATAGGTTATTACCAACTCCGTCCAGAGTGTAGACATCAGACCCCTTTGAACCAATAGTAGTAGTTGCCATTCTGAAGACACTCTAATAAAAATAGCGTCTTTTATTTAAGCCCTCTTACGAAAATTGGTATAATTTATAAATAATATTCTTATATAATTTCCATATAGACACAAACACTATGAACATCAATCTGACTCTTCCGTTCAATTATCAAATTCCTGAAATATATTTACAAGGGAATCCAGAATTAATTGCTACTGCTCTAAGTTTAGGTGCAGAGGCTTGTAGAATTTTAACAGAAGAAGCGTATGCGAAAGTGCGGAATGAGACACATGAAGAGATTATTAATGAAGTGAAGAAGACATCCGAACAGGAAATTAGGACAATACGTAAACAGCGTGAAGAATTGGACCAGGCGTATCAACAGGCGACGAAGCGTATCCGCCTTTTGGAACAGGATCAGCAGCAACAGGAGCAGCGAATTCGTCAAGAAGAACGACGGAACCGAGAGGAGATTACACGGGAAAAGGAAGCACGTATTCAAGCGCTCGAGCAGCAAGTCAAGGACTCGTCAAAACACCTTACAGATAGTTTCCACCAATTGAAGGAGCAACTTATTAGAAATACAACTGGGTCTACAAATAAAGGCAGAGACGGTGAATCGCAAATGGAGGATTTACTGAAACTGGCATATGGATCTGCGGAGACATTTGAATTAACACCTGTAGGGAAAGAGGGACATAAGGGAGATTTTATGATGGGTTTCGCAAAGGCACAGTTCTTATGGGAGGTGAAGAACTATACGCGAATGGTGAACAAGGACGAAGTGGAGAAACTACATCGTGATATGAGGGAGAACCCAGAAGTAATAATGGGGATTATGGTGTCATTACAACACGGAATTACAGGTCATACAAAAGCAGGTGATATTGATATTGAGTTTATTGATAATGGACGGTGTATTCTATATATTTCGAATCTTCACCAGCGTCAGGATAAGGTGTTCTATCTTCAGAGTCTGCGACCATTTCTAGAAAATATGGCAAGGGCGGCTGTAGCAAAGGAGATTGAGACTGAATCGGCCGAGTTAGAGGCTCTTCAGGGACGAACAACGCTTATTTTAAATTTGTTGAACACTCATATGGCAAATTCTCATCGCCATTATAATTCTCTTACGAATCACAAGAAGCGTTCAGAGCAAATGTTCTCCGAATTACAAGCACTTGTAAGGGAAAGTGAGGGGCAGATTAAGGAGATGATTCGGATTGCAATGGGTACTGGAGAAAATATTCAAACACAGAATAAGGCTCTGGAGAATCTTCAACTTAGTGAACAGATTTTCAAGAAGACATCACCATTGGATATGAATGAAAAGGAGCGGACATTTGTACAGTGGCTTATGGGAGAAGCGAGACTCGCAAATATGGAGGGAGATATACAAACTGATTCCATTCAATTAAAAGATTTAGTTGAACGGGGAAAAGTCGCAGGGTTTAGTGAAAAAGAGGTTAGGGGATATAGGGAGACACTATTTCAAGAATCATCTTGGCAAAAAGGAGGGAAGATCATTTTGGGGTTAAAATTTATTTAAAAATATATTATTTTATCTCTTGAAGATTAGAAATATCTAATGTGAATTATGGGAAGTTGAATAGTATAACTATGGATAAAAGTATTAAGGACTTGTTGGTATTATCTTCCACATCCTATTTTTGCTATAGATTTATTAAGAGGGTAATATTTTGTAATTTGATCCATATTATTAAATTGAGATTTATGAATAACAATATGTTGTAATTCAGTACAAATACTCTGATGATGTAAAACTGTATCACTAAGAGAACTACATAGTATTCCAAATACTCTTTCAAAAGAATGTCTATATTCTCTATGTGATTGTAAATATGGAATTAGAGAAAACATATTGTATTTCTCTTGTATTAATTCTAGATATTTAAGAGTTATGAAAGAGCATCCTCCAAAACAACCTTTCCATTTATTATGTGTAAATATATGATTAAGTGTGTCCTTATTTGGAAGACTATTAATCATTTCTTGTACTTTGTCTGGATAATCGCACCATGGAGGGAAATCACCTAAATATATAACATCTTTAAGATTCATATTTTCAAAATCTATAAACTCTCTTATAATCATTGAATCAAATAGTATAACTGCTTTATCAAAAAATTTATATTTATGCATGTAATAATAAGGTAGAATCTCAGCTGATCCAGGATATTCTGAATCTATTTCTGTAGTATAGGACGTTTCAATATTAATAATTACTGATTTATTACAATTATCATTTATAATCATTATAGGAATTTCTGGATAAAATTTTCTAAGTGATAAATAAGAGTTTAGCCAAAGTTTATTATCTTCATAAGATTTTATATTGCGAAGTAATATAAATCCAAATGACATTGTTATATTTATGTTTTTAAATAACTATTTAAGTAATTAATAATAGTATTTTAGTAGGATGTCATCATATAGAATGACAATTCAAGATGTTAATTATATATGTAAATTAATTAAAGAGTTTTATACTAATTAAATACATAATGAGTATACTCTATGAAGACAACCGAGGTTCACTTACTTCAATAAAGGATGTTCCTTTTGAAGTAAAAGAAATATTAGTATCTAATAATAATGAGAATGTTTTTAGAGGTTTGCATATGAGCCCTTATAAAAAACGAGTATATATTACAAAGGGAAAAATATATGATATTATTGTGAATCCAAATACCCTAGAAAAAAAAGAAGTGATACTCTCTGTAGGGGATTATATAGATGTTCCTGAAAATTGGGCACATGGTTTTTTCTCTTATGAAAATAGTACGATATTATATTTATTAAGTGGTAAGTTTGATGTAAATAAAGATATAAATATTTATTGGAAAGATACTCATTTAAATTTAGAACTTAATTTTCCACAAGAACAACTGATTATTTCTGAAAAAGATAGAAATGCAAAATATTTTCTAAGAAATGATTTTTTTGTACTAGGATCTAGAGGATATCTTGGTTCACATTGTGTTAAAATATTGCGAAACCAAGGATACTCAGTGTTCGAATCTAATGATAGATTTAATGATATAACCACTATAAGGGAAAAAATAATTAAATCTGATGCGAAATATATTATATGTGCAGCTGGTATATCAGGGAAACCAACAATTGATTGGTGTGAAACAAATGAACAAGAAACATATGATGTTAATTATACAGGTGTACTTAAAATAGTAAATTTAACAAAAGAACTTGGATTACATTGTACTATTTTTGGGTCAGGATTAGTATATTCAGGAAATAAGAAAATATATGATGAAAATGATGAACCAGATTATACTGAGAAAGTATATTCACGCATTAGAATAGAATTAGAAACCGCATTAAAACATTATGACAATGTATTATATTTAAGAATTATTTTTCCAGTTACAGGTGATAATCATCCTAAATGTTTTATTAGTAAAATTAAAATTTGGAAAGAAATTCATAATATTAATATTCCTATTACAATTGTACCATTATTATTTAAAGGTATATCAAAACTATGTATTGATAATATAACAGGTATATTTAATTTTGTAAATAATGGTACAATTTCTCTTGAATATTTGACACAATTGTATTCTTTTTATAATAATGATAAATTACAACAAAAACTTATCGATAGTAATAATGCACGTGGAAATTATCAATTAACTACTTCAAAACTTGAAAAATATATTACTGTAAATGATCTTACAGGTGGATTAATTGATTTATTTAAAAAATAAACTGCTTATTACATTTTAGGGTTAAAGTTTGTGTAATTATTAAAAGTAATTATGATAGAAAAACTCTCACTAGAAGATTCTACACAATGGTTATATCATACTATTGCGAATTCAAAAAATGGACTCGCAATAGGTAAATTAGGTATTTTTGAATTAAATGCACTTATTTTCTATTTACACAGAAAACAAACTAAAGAAGCATATCCAGAAAATATTCGCCAAAGTATTACAATAAATACTGGATTATGGGAAGCGGAAGATAAAACACTTGATGAGTCAATTGATGATTGGGCAGAATTAACACTTAAATGCCTCCGCAACTATGATGGAATTGTTCAATGGAATACTTTTAATACTAAAGAGGAAAATATGATTATCTCTTATTGTTGTCCTAAAGCAACGCGATTAGATTTACTTTCTCTAGAGCCATATTATACAAAAGATAAAGAGTATTCTTTATTAATGATAGACGGTCCTATTGCGATTATTTCACCATTTGCTAAATCTATTACACAACAATGGGAAAAACGTGAAAAAATATTTCCAGGCCATATGTGGTCCAAAGAACAGAAAATAATTCCAATTCAAGCTTATTATGGATCTTATTTAAATCGCTATGGTCCTCTAACATATCCAGAAGATATACTCTGTAAGGGACCTCTCGGAGCAATAGACTATTATGTTGAACAAGTAAAGGCTTCAGGTGCAAGATACTGTTTTGTAGGTGTTGGTGGACTAGCAATACCAATCTGTGCTAAACTTAAGGACGCTGGAATTATTGCTATTCATACAGGAGGCGCAACACAAATTATGTTTGGAGTAAGAGGTGGTCGATGGAAACAGATGGAGTTTTTTAAATCTTTATTTAATGAACATTGGATAGACCCATTGAATGAAGAAGTTCCAACAGAGGCTAAGAGTGTTGAAGGAGGATGTTATTGGTAAATTATGCTAAAGCGTCAGAAATTTTATCACGAAAATATAATATTAAATTCTTCCACCATAATCTAATATTTTCTCTCATCTCATCAATTTCATCAGGACGCTCAAGAAGATATTTACATTTATTAGCGGCATTTTCCCAAGTATCTGCAAATATCCAAGGAGGAAGTTCAGGATATGTAAATGTTGAATATATTTCTGCATCTCCCCCTACAACTACAGGAATTACACCAAATAGTCCAAGTTCATAATGGCGAAAACATTCTATAGAACCATTACCTCTTCCACTAGGTGAAAATATTGTATTTGAATAATATTTACCAAGTTCATTAGTAGGAATATTACTACTACAATATGATTTCTCAGGTAGAATTGAATTAAATGTTTTTATTCCATTCAATCTGTCCCATTTAACTAAGTGTTTCCAAACTACACCTCCAATAAATCCCCAAATAAATTCTCGTTCTCTAGTTTTTTTGAATGAAGTTAAATTAATTGAAGAACTAGATAACATATTAATATTATAACCAAGTGGTATTTGGATAATATTAGAAAAAGCGGATGTTTTATAATGTGGAAAATCATACTGTCTAAGAAGAAGTTTTGTGTAATTTGCTAAAAAGTTATATTCTGGTTTTGTAGCGTGTTCATCTGATAAATGTACAATAATAAGTGGTTTCATAAATTTTACGATAGGTTCAATGATATTATATGGTGTTGGATTTGATGAAAAAACTATGATATTTTTTCCAATAAATTCTGAGTTTGTTTGTTTCCAATAGTCAAATGATAAGAAATTAGAATTTTCTATATGATTTATTTCAAATCCAGGAAATAATTCATATTTTATAAAATCATCTTCGATTCCGTGTGCTTGATAAAAAACAGGATATTTAATACTGTTCATAATTAATATAAATATATTCTTTTTAGACCACTAAACATTTTAAATATTTATTGGTCTAAATAAAATGAGTTTCCAAAGGAATTTTGAATAAAATATTAGCCATATCACTAAAGCCAGAATGTCCTACAAGAGCATAACAAAGTACTTTTGAAGAACTACACATTACTAACCATTCAATAAGCATTTCCTCAGTACGAAGAGAACTATTCTCTTTTGCAAGAGCACCAGAATGCATTGGAATAAAATCGGTTGTTTGAAACTTATATTTATTTGAAACAAATGAACGAACAACTGTATTATCACTTATAAGAAATACTTTTCCATCATAGTATTGCCGCATATAATCTAGAAGTTTTATTAAGTTTTTAGCGTGACCTTCTTGGAAGTAAATTAGAAATCTGCGGTCAAATTCTTTAGCACTATTCTGAATCATAAATGTATCACCAGCACGGACATGAATAGTCCAAAAATCGTCGCCATCTAACTCAAGAGATTTTTTAAGAGCAACAACTTTATCATTTATATATTTTGTAGGACGAAAATTATTTAGAATAAACTGAATAGTCTCATCATCAGGTTTCATTTCATAATCTAAATTACATTGAATCTTTATAACTCCAGATTCCTGTAAGGCAGTTTCCATTTTTGCTTTGAGAAATGGTGGAGTTGTATTATAAAGTTCAAGTGTTTCTGCGTCTGGAAAAGAAGGTACGTTATTATTTTCAAGAAATTCATATATAGGATGTTCAGAGAAATCTAAATAGAGTTTAAAATTATAAATTTTGGAATACTGATATAGGGCTATTGATCCTTTGAAAAAATCAGCAATACCTGGAGCATATGTTTCATTCTTAGAATTAGGAGAAAATTTATGAATAACAATTCTAGGAGTAACACTCATATAAGAAATATATATTATATGAGTTTAAATACATTTATCCTATTTAAAAATTTTTATCATCTATAATTCAAATGACTACTCTATTAAGTTGTGATGAATTTAAAACAGATAGGTATACATTTTCATATGATACTAATAAATATGATTTAGAGACGCCATTACGTAAAATATTTGATAATTGGACGGACCCTATTAATCAATTATATAAATTTTTTGAAAATTCTGAAACTTTAGATCAGATTACTATTGATAATGATACTAAAACAAAATTTCATAACAAATGGTATTCATCTCCCCATTATGATGAATTTTTAAATGTTTACTACTCCCTTGTAAGGGAAGTTATATGTCCTCTATTCAAAGACGAATCCGCATTTATAGTACAGAAAGATCCAGCATTTAGAATTCATTTACCAAATAATACTGCTCTTGGATTCAGGCCAAATATGGGCGACCCAGATGATAAGATTGGTATTCATTGTGATAGCGATTATAATCATCCAGACCCTGAAATAAATTTTATGCTAACACTCAGTGGTCAGAAAGATAATAATTCATGTTTTGTTGAAACTGCTCCAGGTTCAGATGTATTTCAACCCTTGAACATGGAGTATGGTCAGTTTACAAGTTTTTATGGAAATAAGTGTCGGCATTATAATAAGACAAATGATACAGGAGTTGCACGAATTTCTATAGATTTTCGTATATTTCCGAAATCAAAATACAATCCTAATTATGAAAAGGCTTCAATTCACGGAAAACGCCCATTTCTTGTAGGGGGGTATTATGTTGAAATTGTTATATAAATTTTTATTAGAATATTTAGTGGTCTAAACATTTATTTATTTATATATATAAAATAGTAGAATAATGGATACATTATTATTTACCTTGACAAGTGAAGGATATATAAGTTTAACGGAAAATTTTTTAATATCCGCAAAAAAATCAAATGTACAAGCAGATATACTTGTATTTTGTGTAGATGATAAATCAAACCAATATTTTAAAGAAAAGGGGTATAATACACTTCGTTTAGATGTATCTAAATATCTTCCATTAGATAATTATGATATAATGGATTATGGGAGTACATATTTTCAAAAATTAACATATTTTAAGTTAGTTGCAATGGAATTATTACTAAATAGTCTTCCAAAAACAATCCGCTATTTAATATATATAGATGGTGATATTATTATTTTCAAAGATTTTATACCTTATATTAAAGATATATGTAAAAATCCAAACCTACCTGCATATATATTTCAAGTAGATGAAGAACGCATTGATATTTCACATGAATTATCAATACATCTTTGTACTGGTGTTATGATTGTTGATAGAGAAAAACATACTACAAATTCATCACCATTTAAATTAAATGACTCGCATTGGGAAAATCCAGCTTTAGAGGATCAGGCATATCTTAGTTATAAATTACGCAAAGATAAGATACCATATTATCTTCTTGATAGAGATTTATTTCCAAATGGAGTATTTCTAAAACACCCTGATATTTTAGCAAAGAAAACTCCATATTTATTACACTATAATTGGATGATGTCTAATGAAAAAGAGATTAAAATGAAACAAAATAATCATTGGTATTTATAGTAATTCAAGTTTTTTCTGATATTCGCGTACTAATGCTTTAATAGGTTCTGAAAAATAAGTTGTATCTAAACGTCTACGTTGTTCATTTAGTTCTTTCTGATATTCTTCAGGGTGAGTCTCAAAATAATGAATTTTATTTATTATTTCAGTCTCAGATGAAACATTACATGAGTCTTGAATCAATGATTCATACATTAGTAGAGATTTATTTATTAAACAAAGAGTCCCGCAAGAAATTGCTTCCATTACTGCATTTCCGCGAATTCGACGACCAAATAATTTTACAAAATATTTAGAAGCACAAAGATTTTGTAGATTTATCATAATATTTTGATTATGGATAATTATAGACTGTGTGGTTTCAGTTCCAATTCTTTGAAACGATTCAGGAACTGTTACAACAGGTCGTTCAGATGTATTATTAATTTCCATAAAAACACCGTGTTTATTTCCAGAATACCCTATAAGGGAAGAAAGTGAACGTGAATTTAGAAGAGTATATGGAAATCCAATAGAATAATATGGTAATAATTGTCGCTGAATATCTTGATTTAAAATAATATCATATCCGTCTACAATATATTCAACATTAGAATCATTATTTTCTCCAATATAATAACACCATAAAGTTTTAGGATATTTTCCTGTTACTCTTTTTGGTATACACATATTTATAGCAATTACTATATTATAATTGTTCCAGTTTATAGAGTCAACATCTAAAGATACAGATTCTAAAGATATATCTTTATGAAAAGTTTCATCTAGAAATTGGAGACTAGATATTTTGTGTGAATAAGTAGTTGTATTTATTTTTTCAACTTTTACTGCAATATTTGAAGGATATTCATCAGTATCTTTAATAATTATATAATCAGTATTAAATATATCAGATAATCCTATAGGACTAACACGCATTAAAGTTGATTTAAGAACATGGAGTTTATCAGATGTTTTATTTGAGACCCATAAATCTTGATATGTATCATTTTTAACAACCGCAATATTTAAACTCATTTATATAAAATTAAGTAAATTACTTTTTAAATAAAAGATAATTGTTGCTGTCCAATATAAAGGTTATAATTTATATTTTCTTTCGAAAGTTTATTTATAATATATAGACACATAAAATCTAGACCAAACACCTTTTTATGGTTAATTAATTCTTTTTGCATATTAGTAATTTCTACATCAGATAATTGTGATAATATAATTGGTAATGAATCAATATTTTTAGAATTTAAAACTATTGAAAACTTGGAATAATCAATTAATTCTTTATAAGGTAGCCAATTTTCATCATCATAAATATAAACAGGAATACTACCTAGTAGAATACTTTCAAAGAAACGAAATGAACTGCGTCCATATCCTCGCGGACATAGACTAAATTTACTCTGTAAGGCTAATTTAATAAAATCAAACTGATGACTTTTTTCAACATTAATATTCCAATCATTAAGGTATATTTCTATTTCTCCATCTTTATGAAAATATTTAAGCATATTTCTAATTGGATGAGATGAAGAACCATAAAATGAACATAATATATTACGTTCTATATTATATTTTGAAGTTAATGTTTCTAATATATTATTAGTGTCTTGATATATAAGTGGAAGAGAAATATGACCAGAACACGCTCCAAAAATTAAAGTATTTTTTGGTAAATTAAGAAGAACACAATCATCATGTTGAACAATTGTAAAAAATTTTGTATTAGATGGATATTCAGTATAATATGACAAGAGTAATGAATTATAATATTCTTTATTTTTATTATAATCATCATTTATTTGTAGATTTGTCCAAAATACTGGTATATATACATAATCTATTTCATCAAATTTATTGATATTTTTTTGAATAAAATCATAAAAATATTCTTCCATATATTTACCATTTTTAAATGGTGGATATATGATACTAGTTGGAACATTAAATATTGATGTATCAACAGAAAGTATCTTCATTGTGTAATATTATTAATTAATAATAAGTATTGTTTAGATTCTTAATATAATTATAAAATTTATTATTGATATATAAAGATATAATTATATAATTATATAATTATATAATATGGGATTTGAAGATAATTATACTATTGTTTTAATAGAGCCTCGTAAACATAGAGCAATATCATATGTTATAAAAAATATGTTTGATAATCTTGATGAAAAGTGGAATATGCAAATATTTCATGGTCTTCAAAATGAAGAATACGTTAAAAATATTGTTAATAGAGAGTATTCTCATTTAAAAAATAGAATAACATTTGAAAATTTGTGTGTTAATAATTTTTCACAAGGTGAATATAATTTATTAATGGTAACATCTAAATTTTATGAAAGAATTGCTACTGAGATATTTTTAGTAATACAAACAGATTGTTTAATAAATCCAAATAATAAAAATAATATCGAAGATTTTTTAGAATATGATTATGTTGGAGCACCTTGGAAAGAAAATGGAAGAGTTGGAAATGGAGGTTTTAGTTTAAGACGTAGAAGTAAAATGTTAGAAATAGTGAGAAGTGCTAATATGTCTCCATCACTTCATGAGGATTACTTTTTTTCAGTAATGTGTGAAAAAATGGGATATTGGGTACCGAGTTTTGAAGAAGCTCAGTTTTTTTCAAGTGAAACAATATTAAATGAGCACTCTTTTGGAATACATAAAGTATGGGCATTTCATCCAGTTGAAGATATAGAAAAAATAATACCAGATATAAGGTATTTTATAAGTTTACAATGTATAGAAATTTAATAAAATTTATATTTATTTAAAGAATAAATATAAATTAAAATTATATTAAAATAATGTCATTATCAATAGTAATGTTAACACATAGTTCATGTATTAAATTATGGCCAGCAGTATTTGATTTAATTTATAAATACTTAAAAAATATTAAATTAAATATAATGACAGATAATGCGAATTTATTTAAAACTACTGTTAAATATGATAATATTAATATTATATATGAATATTCAGAAAAAGATACAACATTTTTTATGAGATATAGTTCTATTATGAATATGATTAATGATAAGTATGTTATTAATTTTGTAGATACTACATTTTTAACAAACGCTGACGAATCTAAAGTAATTAATTTATTAAAAACTTTAGATTTATATGAAATTGATAGACTTGCTTTATACTCTGATCAAGAATTTATTAATTATAATCTTAAAATGGAAAGTGTTGTAGATATGGATTATAATAATTTTATTACAGACGCAAAATTATCAAAATTTTTTTATATTTTTAGTGTACAACCAGCAATTTGGAATCGTAAATCATTTATACAAATATGTGATAAATTTTCACATTTAACATATAGACAAACTGAAACTCCTGATGTACAAAATTATACAAGAAATAATTTTAAGGTATACCATTTACATTCTAATTTTTGTGAACATACATCTGGTGGTTCTAAGTTAGTTCATTATTTTGAGTTTGTTCATGTTGGAAGTCGATGGACTATTGATGTTGATGGTGCATATAATAGTTTAAAAGAAACTGTATTTTCAATTATTAAAGAATATAATCTTGAATATAATCCTAAACCACTTATATGTGATAAAGAATGGCATCATAATTAAATATGATTGAAAACTACGTTTCAATATTGGATTTATAATCCAATTATATTTTATTGAAGTTTCCGATAATAAATTTATAATTGGATTTAAATATATATATAATAACTTTTATCTACATGATGAATTATATATAGTTGTACTTCCTTCAGAACAAATAGTAGGTTCACACCAATACGTTTTTAAATTATGAGTTTCAATTTCTATATTTAATTGCTGATCTATTTCCATTTTAATTGGAATAATTGTAGTTAATAATTTTTCACATGCTTTTTTTGTTATTAAATATGCAGAAGTTGTTCTAGAATGTTTTGCATCATACCATATTTTTGAGGATATTATATTATTATTAACGTAATGATTTGCGTGTAAATTACATCCATCTACCAAAAATCCTAAGTCAATATCATTTGGTATAGATTCTAAATATTCATTTAATTTATTCATAAAATTATCACAAAGAATAATATCATCTTCAAATATTAAACATAAATTATAATTGTTATTAATTATTTTTTTATATGTTTCTATATGTGCAATTGCTACACACGCTGTTATAATTCCACAATTTAATTTATAAGGGTTTGTAGAATATTCTAACAAAGTATTAATTGTAATAGTATCTCTATCATAATTATCAATAAATTCATAATTCGTAATATTATTATCTTCAAATTGTTTTAAAATATTTTTCTTTCGTTCTGTTAATTTACTATAATGTATAACATAAATTTTATCAATAGATATCATTATTATACTTTAATTATAAAGTCTTTAAATATACATTGTATTCTAAATAAATTATTCTTAATTATAATATAAAATAATAGTTAATAACATTATTAGAATTAAAAAATCTTTATACCAGTATAAGTCTGTCTATTAGTTAGTTTAAAGATTTATAATTTATATTTATATAATAAAATGCTAGAAACTAAAGTAATTTTAAGTCTAAGAAAACATGAACAGTTGTTTGTTAATAATGATCTACTAGAGCGTATTGAGAAAGAAAAAATATATAATACAGATGAAATAGCAATTTTAGTAATTGGAATGTGGAGTACTCATCAATGTTTACTAGCAGATAGAAAATTACAAGAACTTTCCCCAAAAGTAGATTTATTTTTAAAGAAAGGGCGAACTAATAATATGAAAGTTATATTTGGATCTTCATCATTAACAAAACTGCCAAAGTATAAATCATTAAGAGATAATATGAAAAATATACCATTTGCAAACTTACGTGATAAGGGATTGAATTTTCCACCAATTCCTTTTAATGATTCTGATGGTGGTGTAAATGAAGGTAATCCAAATTTTAAGAGAGGTGATGTTGATATGAATCCATTAATTGAGATTTCTAATACAGATGCTATGACAGATAATTCAAAAGAACTGTTAAATTATTTATATCATCATAAAATTAAATTGTGTCTTGTAGTTGGTGTTCATACAAATATGTGTGTTCTTGATAGACCATATGGAATGAAAAACATAGCACGATATGGATTTCCTATGGCAATTGTTAGAGACCTTGCTGACCCAATGATAAAACCAGATGGTATTATTATTAAAGATAGAGATGATGCACTTAAAAAAATAATTCATTATATTGAACAATATTTTGCACCAAGTATTGATAGTCGTGATATGATGATTGTAAATAAAGACGCAAAAATTATCAGATGTGATATAGATGATACAATTTGCAAGGAAACTCCTGTTATAGATGGACAAGACAATCATATTTATAAACGAAAGACTCCAATTATAGAAAGAATAAATAAGATGAATCAATTGTATGATGAAGGTAATTGTATTATTTATTGGACATCAAGAGGTTGTGATTCTGGTAAAGATTGGGAAGAATATACACGTAAGCAACTTGAATCTTGGGGTGTAAAATATAGTGGAATAATATGTACAAAACGTAGATTCGATATTTTTATTGATGATAAAGTTTTTAATTCAGAATTTTATTTTTCTAATACTATAAATTAATCGCATTTTTATCTAATACTTTCCCTTCACTTACCCCTATAACAGCAATATCAGTTTCATTATTAATTCCCATTATATATGATTTTAGATATCTTATAAGTTGAAATAACTGTTAATATCTATATAATTATCAATTATATCATCACAGGATATATATTTAAAATTAATATTTGGATAATTTTTTATAATATTTTTCTTAACAATATCACGTTCTTTAATATATACATTATATCCAGATTCTTGTAAAGCAATTGCAAGTTGTAGTTGTTGGGATTCTTCTAAAATAATTGAATCTGGTTTATATGATACATATGTAAATAATATACTTGTTTCTTTTGAAAATTTCTCTTGAATATGAGATATTAAATATGTAAGATGAACTTTATTATTTATATCAGTAGATTCCCCAATATTATTAATAATATCATGTTGCCGCGAAAAGAAATTTAGAGCGCGGTTATCTCTTGGAAAACATGGACCACCAAAACCATAGCCCCAACGAAGGTATTTATTGCCAATTCGAGAATCAGCTCCAATTGCAGATAGAACATTATGTGGATTTCCACCAACCTTCTTTACAAGATCTCCAATACAATTTGCAAATGAAATTTTTGTTGTTAGAAAACAGTTTAGTGCAATTTTTGTAATTTCAGCTTCAGTTGGGGATACTCTACAGTATGTTGGAGTATTTTTAAGAAATTTTTTATATACATATTCAATAATGTCACCTGCTTCTTTTGATCGTTCTCCAATTAGTACCATATCTGGGTTATTCATATCTCTGATAATAGAGCCTTGTGCAATAAATTCAGGATTATAATTTACTTCAATATTATACTTCTTAAGTTTTGCCTGAATGCTATCACAGTATGTTGGCATTACAGTAGAGCAAATAACAATATATTTCTTATCAACTACTTCTCTATTTTCATAATACTTCTCAATATCTATTACAATTTTATCAATAGAAGAGTGGTCATAAGAACCATCTGTATTGGAAGGTGTTGCAACCAAAATAAATATTAATTTATTATCAAGTACATCCTGTAGATTATAAGTTATATTTATATTTTTAGAATTATCTAGCATTTCATTAATTGAAGGTTCTGAAGATATTAGTGTTTTATTCTTAATTGAATCTAATATAAGTGTGTTAATATCATTACAAATAACATCAAATCCTCCTTTTTCTAATAAAAGAGCAAGACAGAGGCCAAGTTTTCCAACACCAATAATACCAAGTTTATTATTGAAATGCGACATATATTAATAATTTAAACAAATTGTTTAAATGATTAATACATTACTAATAATTAAAGTTTTATTTTGTTATATATGGGTATCCTATTAAACTAATATCTGACTTATTAGGATCATTTGGATAATCTATTAAATTAGGAATTGGCTCATCATTAAATTCAACAATTTCATTATCGGTTTTTAGTACATATGTACATTCAAAAATATTTGGAACTCCATTTGAATTAACACCGCAACAATTATTACCATGAAAATGTACAAGCCAATGTGTTTTAGATATCTTTGTAGGTATATCTTGTTCATATGCATTATGAAATTCAATAACAATCTGTCTTATCTTTTTAAGATCATCATCTGACATAGAGTGAAATAAGGGAATTTCTCCTCCTTCAATATCAATTTTCATAAAAATATTATTATATTTACTAAAGTATTCTTGTAAATTACAAATATAATCAGTATTTATATTACCTAAATTTTTTTTAATAAATGTAATTTTATTATTAGATTCAGGTAAAGAATCAATTGTTCCATCAAATGCTATACATTCTATACCTGGGTATTTATTTACAAAAGCTTCTTCAAATGACATATCATCTCCGATTCCACCACAAATACAAAGGTCATAGTTAACATTTGGTATATCATATATTACATATCCTCCATCATATATTTTTCCAAGACGTATTTTACTATAGTTCGGAAGTTTATACACACGTAGATACTCCATATTGTTCATACAATTATAAATTTGTAATCTGTTTAAATACTTAGATTTATAAATATAATAGAGAGTAATTATATTTCTAATTTATTATTTAAATATGATTGAAAACTACGTTTCAATATTGGATTTATAATCCAATCATATTCTATTGAGGTTTCCGATAATAAATTTATAATCGGGAAAAAGGAAAAAAGCGAAGTCGTGTGCGAATAAAT
>Ga0214919_10006395_pt1 | contig 16222 bp, 11 predicted proteins | sample LL1503_MetaG_FD_177994 | JGI IMG/M metagenome (GOLD analysis project Ga0214919, IMG submission 177994) | Freshwater microbial communities from Lake Lanier, Atlanta, Georgia, United States - LL-1503 | ecosystem: Environmental > Aquatic > Freshwater > Lake | place: USA: Georgia | collected... | reverse complement strand
CTTTTTCCATTTTTTTATTTTTTATTGCATCTTTCATTTTTATTGCAATATCTTTCAATAATAAATCATCATCTTCGTCGCTATCTGAATCATCATTATCTTGATCTTCTTTCTCTTCTGGTTCTTCTGGTTCTTCTGGTTCTTCATCTCTTTTATCATCATTAATGACTTGACTTTGTTCTTCCAATATTATTGGTTTTACACCTTTAATCATTTCAACATATTCACATAATTTCACCTTACTCATTTTCATTATTTGTGATTTTGTTAAATTGTATTTATCCATATATGGTGCAATAATATTAACTATTTCATCCCTTGTATATGATGGATTTCTTTTACTGTTGATAGGACCACATAGTTTACCTGTGGATAATAAAGCAGTGATATCATTGCTTCTTTCAGTTCTCTCTTTTTTCTTTTTTTCTACATCTTTTAAAAGATTATCAACCATTTGATCCAATTGTAGATCTTCAATATCTTCGGAATCACTGAGATCTATATTGATATTTAATTTTGGTAAGAATTTACACATTTGTTTTTTTGTCATTTTTGATATCATGCTTTTATTCAATTTCAATTTGTCATTGTTCCCCATGAGGATTTTCACCAATTCTTCTCTTGAATATGCAGGATTTTTCTTTGTATTCTTTGGACCGCATTTTTTTATTTCTATATCATCAATATTAAAAGGTATGTCAATTTTGCTTTTCTTTTTTTTATTTACATTCTTTTCCTTTGGTGATTGTTGTTTCTCAATATCAGATTGTACAGGATTATTTATTTGTAGAATATCAACTATTTCATTCTCATTAAAATCACCAAAAAACTTGCATAATTTCTCGTTGCTATATTTAGTTGATCCTTTTTCCATGATAAATAATTTGTTTGTTAGAATATCTCTGTATTTATTGATATCATTTCCTGAACAATCAAGAGATTTCTTTTGTGGAACATATTTTTTGTATAAATATGCCCTGTAGAATTTATATTCATTGTTCTTATCAACATTGAAATATGTTTTAATATCATCCCAAGATACTTCATTTATTGTTTTACTTTGTGCTTTCAAATAATCGTGAATTTTATATTTATTTTCCAATATTTCATAAGCTTCATCTACTAACTTGGTAAATTTATCTGTATCAGTTACTATATTTCTATTTTCATCGGTTATTAATGATGCATAATTTAATGCATATAATATATTATCATTTGATATAAGAATGTTATATTTATTTTTTATTTTGGTTTCTATATTATTCAATATCAATGATATAAATTCAATATTCTTTCTTAATGAATTTCCCATATTTGTATATATATAACAAATGTATATTTATTATATTATATTATAAAAAAGTAAAATATTTATTTGTATTTGGATAAATTATTTACAAATGTATCAACACAATTTAATCTGCATATATTTGATTTACATAAACCAGAAATACAATTTTCATTCTTATCACAATAATCACCAATCATATTTATTTTCTTTTTTATATCACAGTCGCCATATTTACTGATATTGTCATCTTCATCTACAGATTTATCACAATATAAATAATTTTGTTTACAATCATCATTCGTTTGACATCTATTCATATATCTGTTATTAGATACAGATTTTAATAAATTGTGTATATATGTTTTTTCATTTTGTATGTTTTCCATATCTTCTATTTTATCAGGTAATTGTTTTTCATATTTACCAATATAAGGAAGAATGTTTGTTTCATTTTTGGCAATTCCTCCATATTTTCCTCCATATAATTTATATTTATTTGTAGCAGTAGGTATTTCGATATCCATTTGTAATTTTATTTCATCAAATAATTTGAGCTGTTCGTCTTTATTCATATTTTGTATTGCATTGTTATATAAATATTCAGAATATCTCACAATTATTTCAAACTTATCTTCTTGTGTAACATCATGCTTCTTCTTATCCTTATCAATAAAAGTAACCAAATCTTTCAAATTGTTCAATATATAACTAATATATCCAATCCATTTTACATAATCTGTATCCAATTTCATGTTATTATAACTATTAAATTTATTGATATTGTACAAAGTTTCATAAACAAGATTGATCCAAAACGCAGAATACACCATACAGAACCCAGCTTTATCTCCTGAAGTTATTTGATATCCAATGTTACATGAAGTTTCTTTAATATATATATATATTTTATGAATATCAACAGTTCTACCATTATTTATTCTTGTTCTTTTATTATCCAATATGTCTTTTATATACTCTATAACAGAGGGGGAATTAATTTGTCCAGTTGTATATAATGTTTGATGTCCATGTGGATTATAATAAAATAAATGTAAATCTTGAGTGTATTTGTTCAGATTTGCTATCATGACTATTCTGTGTGCTTTACTTGGATCTTTTGGATATTCACCAATGTTAATTACACTGGTTTCTTGATTACATTTTATCACATATTTATGCATTATTTGAAATAAATATATGATATTATCTTTGTATCTTTTCACATTTCTTTTTAATGATAATACAAGTGTTTTGTTTGAATTTAATATATTCTGATCTACTGTTATATCCAATTTATATTGATTTATTTGTTTTTTTACAATATCTTCATATTCTGAATTGTAAGGTAAATACATCGTGAAATCATCATCATCATATTCAATGTTTATTTTATTACAATAATAAGTATCACCAGTATTATCATAATTTTTGAGAAATGGATGATACAATGTTCTACCAAAAAATGTTTGAGCAGAATGAATATACATAATTAACATCAACATATAAAATATTTTTTCTCTGTAAACTGTTTTTTGAACCATCATATCTTTTTGTGTTATTCTTGGTTTATTTATAATTATTTTTTTATTATCAATAAACATTTTGTCAATGTATTGTGGTGTTAATTTATTGACAGATAATTTCTGATTTGATCTATGATACATATTATTTATTATATTAGTCACAGATAATAAAGTGATATAATAAAGATACAGACATTCTTTATTATCAATTGACAATTTTGTAACATCGCACGCTTGTTTATTCATACTAGTTATTTTATTATAATCATAATAAAATATTATAATCATAATAAAATATCATATAAATTATAAAATATAATGAATAATTTCAAAAGATTGTTTTTCCAATTATTGTCATAGTTATAACTATGATAATAAAAATATAAAGATGTGCAGAAACATAAACACAAAAAATATGAAAGACAAAATGAATACAGAAGGAAATGAAGATTATGTAAATACATAATAGTTATATCAATAGTCATTCATATCAATATTCTCATTCATATCAATATTCTCATTCATATCAATATTCTCATTCATATCAATATTCTCATTTGTTACAATATCCTCATTCAATAAAGAATTAATATAATTGTCAAAATTCTTTTTTTTCTCTTCTATTTTCAATATCTTATTTTCTATTGGATTAATTGGACAAATAAAAGGAACACTTTCAGATTCATTTAACAATATATCTTCATCAAATGAATTGCAAAGGTCAATATAATAATTTAATGTATTATAATCACCGTATTCTGGTAAATACAAACCATAAAAATCAATATATTCTTTATTTTTATCTGTGAAATAATTTAATAAAGTTTTGTTAAAATATTCTGCAAATAATTTATAATAACCATTTAAATAAAAATATTTTGCGTAATGCACAAATCTATATAAATTGTTATTGGGTTTTATATTCATTTTGTAATTTAACCACGTTGAATATAACATATAAAGTATATTTCTATCCATAGTTCTATCTATATTTTTATATTCTTCATTATAGTGAAAATGTTGCAAAAATACAAATATAAAATTAGGACGAAATATAGTTAATTGTAGTGTATTATTATTCAAAAAATCACTTATAGCATTATACATATTTATTAAATTATGTTTTGATATAATATTCAGTTCAAATAAATTTGGACATTTAATAAAATTACATGGTGAATTTTTAAGAATAATAGATTGTCGAAAAAGTAAATATGGTCTGCTTGTATCACAATTAATAACACCATTTTCATCATATTGCATATATCCATTATCAATAGTTGTGAAGACAGGATGTATTTCTCCCTTATTCTCTTTTTTTGGAAAATATTGTGTATAATAATTGTCTCGCAAATAATGCAATTTATAAATTATATTTTTCTTTACATTTTTAACAACAGTCCACGCACCATTATTGTTATCTTCTGATATAACTAAATTATTCAATAATTTAATCAAATTACTACTATTCATATTATAATCGACAAATTCACTGAATTTGGAATAAAAACTTTTTATTTCATTAATATAATTATTCACATCTAAATCAACATATAAATGACAATCCAAATCTACTGTATATGTTTTTATTTTTTTTATTCCTTTTATGCTATTTTTAAATACCTTTTGAACAATATCGTATTCATCAAATAATTGCAATTCTGTATTATCAATATCAAATTTGGAACCACCAATATAATATAATCTATTTGATAATTCTTTGTTACTGGTTTCCAAGAAATCTTTAAATAATTTAGAATAAGTTATTCTCCAATTATATAAAAACAATGATAAACCTTTTCTTATATTTTTACTATATATATCAGGAATTTTTTGATAGACCACATTGTCATTATTTTCTTTCAATATTAAAATACCTAATATTCTCAACAATTCAAAGTTTAAAAGATCATTCTTTACTGTAGAAATTGTAAATTTCAAAGGTAGATTATTAATTATATGAGATTTTGGAATTGTTTCTTTAAATAGACTTGTTACATTATTGTTGATATCAAATAAAAATTTTAGATTATTTTTATCAGTGTATTTTATTTTCCATGTATTTAATACTTTATTATCATATTTTAATATTGTTGTTTCTAATGATAAAGGTAACTTGTTAAATTCTTCTACAGAAAGAATATTTTTCAATAATATTTCTTTTGGTAATTTATCCAACATAAAATTCATTATATTTTTTATTTTGCTATTTTCAGAAAATATATCTTTAGCTATTGTATCTTTGACGGAATTAAATGTCTGATTTATTGTGTTTTTAAATTCATTTGGATCAACAAGAAATTTTTCATAATTATTATTTCTTTCATTTCCAAATATAATTGTTGCGTCATAATCTGATAAACGTTTTACAAGTTCATCTTTTTGTCTCAATAATTTTTTACTAAATTTATATGTTTCTTCATTATTAAAATATTTTATATATTTATTTATATTTTTGAAAATTGACCTCAGTACCAAACCACCTTTCTTCATTAGTCTTGGTTCATATTGTTTCAAAGTTTCATTCCTTTTTATATCTTGATTAATAATATTCATAAAACTATCAAGCATAATATCTATATATTCTCCTACTTTATTGTAATTTATTGAATTTTTCACTTCACAATTCAAATATAGTCTGTCAAATATTTTTTTGTTTCCATATAGTCAACAAAATAACTGATAACACCTGTGTTAATTGCTGTAAATTCTTTCATTAAATTTGGAATATCATAATTAATTATATTACCCTTATTTTCTTCACTTATATTTTTTTTCAAATTATCTAACAAATTTTTGTTCATGAAATTATGATGTATCAATTTATTCATCACTAGATCATATAATATTTTTTGATTATTTATTGTTAAATTATTATCTATTAGATAAGTCAAATAAGTGATAGTGTTGTATATAATTATATCCATTTATATATTATAAAATATAATATTTTATATTATTTTATTTGTTATAATTATTAAATTTATTAACTATTAAAATTATTCACACAGCCATATTTGCTTTGATTGTTGGATACGGATTGTAATCTTCCAAGACGAAACTTTCCAATCTATAATCTTCAATATTTTCAGGATGGTCGACTATCTTTAATTTGGGAAATTCTCTTGGTGCTCTTTTTAATTGTTCTTTTACTTGTTCTATATGGTTTACATATATATGTGCATCTCCAATTGTGTATATCAGTTTCCCTACTTTTAATCCACAAATATCAGCTAACATATATGTTAATAAAGAATAACTTGCAATATTAAAAGGTGCACCCAAAAATAAATCGTTTGATCTCAAATATAATTTACAACTTAATTCCATTTCATTCGATACATAGAATTGACACATCATATGACATGGTGGTAATGCTACTTTGTTCAAGACACATGGATTCCATCCATTCAAAATTAACCTTCTTGAGAACGGATCTGTTTTTAATGTATTTATGATATATTGTATTTGATCAAATCCACCTTCTCCTTTGTGAGTTGGATCTGGATTTGAAGGATTATAATCTCCTCCAAAATGTCTCCATGAATATCCGTATATAGGTCCCAATTCACCTTCTGGATAATCTAAACCTAATTTATTCATGAATTCTTTTGATCCATTTCCATCCCAGATATGTATACCTTTATCGTTCAATATTTTATTGTTGGTTTGACCTCTGAGAAACCATAATAATTCTTCAACAACACCTTTGAAGAAAACTCTTTTGGTAGTTAAAAGTGGAAAACCTTTACGCAAATCAAATTCAATTTGAGGACCAAATATAGATAAAGTTTCAATATCAGTTCTGTTGGATCTGGAAGTGGTTTGTGAACTTAATACACTTTGCAATAAATCCAAATAATTAGTTTCGTCTGTCATTATTTGTTTTATAAATTTTTATTTTTAAATGAATAATATTATTATTCTTAAATAAGATAATGTGTTATACTACCAACAATAAATAAAATATACAATTAAAGTATAACAATATAAAACAAAATGAACTTCATTTTGTTTTATGGTGTTAAATAACACCTTGTTTTTTTGATATAAGACACCTTTTGTTTCATTTTAAATTTAAAAATTTACTAAAGTGTCATAAATATTAATTTTTTCACAAGAGTTTGATATTTATCAATGACAATACCATCATTTTATTGATTAATCAAGAGCATCTAAATCATCCCATTCATCATTGTTGTGAACAGATTTATATTTGTTCTTCTCTTCATCATTAAGATCAACAAAACAATCAACACATATAGTTTGCATTTCGTCATCATTGTTAAGAAACAATTGATGATGGACATCTACATATTTGCATTTGTGACATCTGTACATGCAATAATCACAACACATCAATCTCATTTCTCTAACACCTTCATTGTTTTGACTGATATATTTTACAAATTCACACATGCTATTGCGCACAGCATAACAATTATCACATTTATATTGGAAACAATCTGTGCAAAATTGTTTATCAACTTCATAACTGGAATAACAACAATTTCTACAAGTGTATTTATCAGTCATTGTTTTCATATTTGTTTCTTTTTTGATATTTGCAACATAAGTATTCGCATCATTCATGAAATTTTTACAGACAAGATTTGCTGTGTTTAATTCGGATATATCCATATATTCCATCATATTGTGGATCAAATCTGTACATATATTTTGAATAGACATTCTGAAGTGTATTTGTGTACAACTTATAAACTGAAGTGATATACCTTTTTTACAATCACAATAATATCAATTTTTATTAAATGGAATGAATGATATTTGGTATAAAACTTTTTATCACTTAGAGTGGAATGTTGTAATATTAACTGATACCCTGTGTATATCACAAAGATTATTCTCATTGATTGTATAATAAGGCAATTTTTCACTGTGTTTTCTAATATTAAATTCTTTATCAATATTTAAAATAAATTCACATTCGTTTCTAGTTTGTGTTATTGGTTCAATAAACAAACACTTATCTCCTTTCTTCAATTTAAATTCCATAATATTCAGTTCATAATTATTCAATGCAAAACTCTTTACAATATCTATATCAGGACTTGTTGAAGTGAATGTATTTGTTTTATATTGATCGTTAAATGGATAATATATCTGTCTTACACCTCTATATAAAGTGAATGAATGGTCAAGAGAAGGTGACCTGTTAATTATTCTTTGAATATCAGAAATAACCAATGGCATAATTTTAATACATAATCTTGCAAGATACTTATCAGAATATGTTTTCAAATGTTTAACAAGTTCATCATAATCTGTAATATTTGTGACTTGCATAATTTGAGGAAATAAATAAATAAAATTTTTATCTGAATTATCGAGATCGTTTTTAATAATGTTTACAAATGTATCTATAGTGTTCTTTGTTAAATTGTTAAGCAAATATGCATTGATAATTGTATAAGCACCACCACTATACATGAAAATTGTGTATTTGTCATTAAATGAAAGTTTAGATAAATATTTCAATTGTTTCTTGTACCAATTTAAATCCAGTTTAAACTTGTAATCAATGTATTTATATATTTTCTCATAATTATAATTATCTTCTTTTTTGTGAATATTGATAAATGATTTTTTTTTATATGTATTATTTTTGACTTTTTCAATAATTTCTTTATTATTTAATTGTAAAAATTCTGGCAACATGTAAATTATATATAATTTATATCTACTAATAGATTCAACAAATAATTTAGGAATAGTGTATATATCATTTCCAAGACAATGAGTTTGATGTGTTTTGTTATAAAATAAAGTTTTATTGTTAAACTTTTGTTTCAAAAATGTAAATATTTTCTTGTTAATATCATTCTTGTTATTTTCATATTTTTCTTTAGCAACAAGCAATACATGAGTATCATTATAATGATAATCTTCCATGTACTCTTTCAAAAACTCAATATCTCCAAGATTAATGATACATTTAATATTATAATTGTTATCAAACGGAGGATCATAAGTTTCTTCTTTTAATTGTTTTATAAACAAATACAATGTATCATTATCTTTGAGAGTTTGAATTATTATTTTGTTGTTATCATCATTGTTTCCCATAAATATATTATATATGGAGGTTATCACAATGTATTTATCTGTTTTGATATATTGAGTAATATTTTTTATTAATTCTTCTTTAGTTATATATAATTCGTTAATTGTTTCTTTAATAGTTTGAATAATACCTGTTCTTGATAATAAGTTGTTATTTTTCTCATCCTTTATGTTTTTCATTTGATTTAATTTATCAGAAATAATGGATTTTACAGAATGCATCTTTTCTGATGTAAGTTTAACAAGTTGTTTTATATATTTCAGGATTTCTTCAGTTTTATTATTATTTAAACTATATTGAATATCTCTTATCATATCCATTGACATAATATACGTTTTTATTTTATCATAGAATGCATCATTTTCAGTAAATTTGTTTAATTTGTCCATTTGTTCTTGTCTTTTCTTTTCAGTTTTATCAATATCTTCATTGTTTATTTTATCTTCAAGTGAATTCTCAAATAATTTTTCTAGTTCTTCATTGTTTTCATTATCTTCACTATTTTTATCTTCTTTCTCTTCTTCGTTATTTATTTTTTTATTATCCATATTATTCGTTATTTCATTATCTGAGTTATATTCATTGTAAAATAAATCCAATAATATTCCATCGTCTTCTTTATTTTCGCTTCCATAATTTGTATCTGTATTCATTGTTTTTTCTTAAGACAAAGAAAAAAAGAAAAAAATCCAAATAATATTGGCCAAAAACAAAGAGAATGTATTTTATTTGAAACACAAATATGATTAATATTCATCTTTTATCATCTTTATTTAGTTCAGACCATCTTCATAATCATTGTCATCATCTTAATTTAGAAAACGAAATACAACATATTTCGTTTTTTTATTTTTATTTTTATTTTTATTTTCTTTTTCCTTTCTTTAAAAATTTTAATTTATATTAAGTCTTTCCATTTGTCTTCTAATATATGGAGGACAATCATTTGTTCTTTCCAACTTTCTAATAATATTTAGAAAGTTAAATTTGATCAAGTTTTTTATTTGTGAAATAACATCAATGTGTGGAGAATTTATGTTATTGAGATTATACATTATTCTCATCATTCTTCCAAATGAACTTAAATTATATGTTACAAATTTCATATAACTTGCCATTATAGTTCTATTGCACCAGTAAAATTCAAGTATGTTATTTTCATTTATATTATTATTAATACTTAACGAAAAATTAATAAATTCATTTATAAATTCTGTAGATTTATTTTTATAATCATTATCATCATTAATTAACAAATTTGTATAAGAGAGAATAGTATTATCTGTGAAAATTTCAGATTCTTCACAATTTCTTGCAATTTCATTTGCAATTTGTTCCCAACCTTCTTCACTGATTCTATTTATTCTTGTATGTATTTCTTCCATTGGTAAACCAATGTCATTCCAATCTAACAAATTAATTCTTGTATCTTCATCAAATTCATTAAATCTTTCATCACTTTCATCATCACTATCAGTGTCATAATCACTATCAATGTCATCATCTAAAAATTCACCGTGTCCAAATTCGGCATATGCATTTTCATCAATTTCTTGATAATTGTAATAAATGCTTCTTCCATCATTGTAATTGTTTCGTTCAATGTGATTTTCACCAAAAATATATTTTATTTCTGTTTCATCAATGTTTTTTTTACAAAGTGGACATTTATGGATATTTGTTGGTTTGAGACATTCTTTGTGAAACCAATGTCCACAATTCAATGGTATTTCATTTGTTCCATCGACAGTTTCAAAGCAAATTGGACAGTTATCCTTATTTTTATATTTAATCATATGGTCATCACAAAATGTATTTCCAGTTGATTTGTTACATTTAACCAATTTCTGGAAGAAAATACAAAGAGCATTGCAAGTATTTGATTGACAAGACATTTGAGTATAACTTGTAAACAAGTGGTGTGAAAATGTGCGAGAGAATAAATAAGCTAATAGCCAAATGTATCTGTTTTGATTGCTGAAATTTTCAGTTTTTATAAATAAATAATTTAAAAAGTTAAAGTTAAAAACAAAATAAATATCATTTTGTTTTTTTGTTTTTTTTATTTTTTATTTTTTTTATTTTTTTTATTTTTTTTATTTTTTTATTTTTTTATTTTTTTATTTTTATTAACTTACCTTTTTTTAATTTATTGAATAAATGAAAGAATTTTGTCTTTTATATCCTTTGTGATTATAACACATGATTTGTTTGATTCATGAGTTGTTTTAAGTTGTATTTCACTCAATTTAAACAATTTTATATTATTTGAAATTAACGATTCTCTTGCTTTATTTATTTGAACAATAATAATAGTATCGTTTATTTTATCTTGTAATTCTACAAGATTATCAATATGATATTTTAATGGTAATGAATTTTTAAAAATTTTTAAGTTACATGAAATACTATTACGATCATAAGTATAATTTATCAAAGATGTTCTCAATTGTATTAATTTTTGAATTAGAATATTGTTAAGTCTATAAATTGATTGGTCATTTGAAAAATTTACAAAATGTTCTCTATTAACAAAGAAATAGTTCATTATATTATAAAATAATTTCATGAAACTATCCAATGTATGTAATTGATTTTTATAGTTGTTACCAATTTGAATTAATTTGTTTGCTGTTTGTTTAAAATTTATAGCAATTAAATAATGTTCAATACAAAATTTACCTTCGATTATTGATTTATTACAAATATATTCTCCAAATTTATTTTTATATTCACAACATCCTTCAGCAACAGGTTCATCATTAAATATGATAGACATTAAAGAAAATGCTGGAACTTTGTGAACGATATAAGATTGAATATTTTGAGAAGACATTTTGGATTTGTTTGATCAGGGCTGATATATCAGTGATATTATTGATATTATCAGAAAGCGAAAATCAATTTTAATAAATATTGAATGGCACAAAACAAAATGAAGTTCATTTTGTTTTTTTTATTATTTTTGTTTTTTTTTATTATTTTTGTTTTTTTTTATTATTTTTGTTTTTTTTTATTATTTTTGTTTTTTTTATTATTTTTGTTTTTTTTATTATTTTTGTTTATTTTTTTTTCATTCATCGCAATAAATCCATGATTTGTTCTCGTTCTTCATTTTGATCAGATTGTTTTGCTTCCATTTCAAGTAATGTGTTGATATCAATTTTGGTACTTTTAATTATTTTTGGTTTATTGTCATTTGGATTAGTAATTTCATATTTTTTCCATACATCTTCGTTGAGTGTAATTGGTTGAATGACATCATCTTCGTTGATTGTGATTGGTTGGTTGACTTTTTGATCTGAAATGTTTGCTTGTTTCACTGTTTTTGATTTCAAATGTTTCACGATCTCTCTTACTTGTAATTCTTGTTCAAATAATTCAGGATTAAGAGAACGAGGTTCTTCAAAATAAAGAACATCAAAAGGGTTTTTATTTTTGAGTTTTTCTTTTTGGGTTTTCTCAATTTGTTCTTTGAATTTCTTGTCCAAATGTTCAATGTCTTCTTGTTGCAGTTTGAGATATTTCTCTTGTTGTTGTTTCAAATGAAACATCATTCCAATTTGGTCACGACATTTGATGTCATTTTCTTTATATTTGTCACCAAATAAATGCTTCTTCATTTGTTCAACTTTGTCCATTTTTTTTTTGGATTCGAAAGAAGGTGGAATGTTACTTACAGAATTATGTTTGATTTTATCAATATCAATATTTCCAAACAATTCTTTTTTCATTTGTTTTGATTGCATTTTCAATGATGTTCAGTTTGAAAGCTGAATTGAGAACGGTATGATAACGGTATAAGAGACTGAATAAGCTAATAGCCGAATGTATCTGTTTTGATTGCTGAAATTTTCAATTTTTATAAATAATTTAAAAAGTTAGTTAAAAACAAAATGACTATCATTTTGTTTTTTTTATTTTTTTATTTTTATTTTTTATTTTTTATTTTTTTTATTTTTTTTATTTTTTTTATTTTTTCATTTTATGGTTATGTTTTTTATTTACAAACCAAAAAAGATAATATAATATTGTTTATATCATTGGTGAATACTGTTTGTTTATGATTGTCATTTATAATATATATTTCATTAAGCATATTCAATTTCAATACTTCTCTTAACATTATTTCTTTTTTATGTATTTTGGCCAATTCTATTTGATGTTTATTTGAATAACCTGACAATTCAAACCTCAAATCCGGTCTGTTCAAATGTTTTGTAATAAACATGATTGAATTCAGATAATTACATGCTACCTCATTTGACAAACTATCATTGAAATGAACAAACTGTTCTTTATTTTTCAACATGAATTTGTTCAACGTTACACCAACATCAACCAAATCATTGATTGTTCCACTTGTTGTCATTCTTTTTATTTGGTTTGTGTGAAATTTGAGATCTGTTATGAATTCTTCGTAAGATGATGAATGATCTTCACAAAACCTATCATTTTTCAATTTATAACATACCAATTCATTGCACATGTTGCGATAATCACAATGTTCATCTTTGTGAATTATTTGTTTGAATGAAAACACATGTGAACGAATACCATGATACACACTTGACATTTTTGTTCAATTCTGTGTCAATAAGAATTGTTAATTAATGCAAATATCAATTTTAAAACAAAATGAAGTTCATTTTGTTTTTTTTATTTTTTTTATTTTTTTTATTTTTTTTATTTTTTACTTACCTTGTACTTACCTGATACTCACCTGGTTTTCGAATTAATATAAGAAATGGCCTTGTCTTGTTGTATTTATTCTTCATCGATTATTCTTTTCTTGTTCAATTTCTTTTTTTTGGGCATGATTTCAGGAATATCTTCAGATCTGATTGGTTCTGGTACATATTGAACAACTGGTTCTTCTGGTTCTTCTTCACGTTCTTCTGGTTCTTCTTCACGTTCTTCTGGTTCTTCTTCACGTTCAATTTCATCATCATTTTCAAGTGGATATTTTTTGTGCAAGTCACTGTGATCACTGATGTATTCATGAAACACATCATTTTTCCATGTGCTTGGATCACCATATTCAGTAACATCATCAGAAAATCTCTCAGATAAAAATGTTGCAGTGCAAATGGTGTTAATGTATTGATTGATGGCTTCTTTTGATATTTCTTTCTTGTTTATTTCCTTGTATTCCTTTGCATATGTCATCAATTCTTTCTTCAACTTCATGCGAAAATTGCTCTTGTTCTCCAAAGTAACTTGTTCATCAATATCATCTTCATTGTCATCGTCTCTTTTGTTTGATTTGTCATTCTTTGGTTTTGCTTCTTTTGCTTTTTCATGTTCTTTTTCTTTTTTCTTTTGTTCTTTCAAGTCTTCTTTTTCTTTCTTTTGTTGAGCTTTCAATGCTTCTTTTGCTTTCTTCATTGCTTCTCTCGCTTTTTGTTTTGCTTCTCTTTCTTGTTTCTTTGCTTCTTTTTCTTTTTCTTTTTCTTGTTTTAATCTCAACTTTTCTGTTTTTGCCAATTCTTTCTCTGATTTTTTATGTTCTCTTTCTTGTTTTTGTGCTGCAATTCTGCTTCTCTTTTCTTCAGTTGTTTCTGTGGCCAAATCATATTCAACAACTTTAAAACCTTTGACATTATCAGGTGTATTGAAGAAATTCTTGGTTCTAATTTTGTTTGCCACTTTATGTGTTGAACTACTCAACCAATTAACTGTCATGTCATCAAACTTGGATAACAACAATGTTCTGTACTTTTCAATACTATCAATATTAGTGTAGATGATACTGTCACCATTGTCATTATAACCAGTGGCTCTTCCCAACATACCTTGGATCATGACATCATCATCAGGCAAAGTGTTTGTGTATCTCTCATAATACACGCCAACAATTTTCTTGTTCTCAATGGTTTTTGCACATCTCAATTTCTCCTTGATAAAAACAAAAGTGTGTTGATCAGGTTGATCAGTAACAATATTGTTGATGTCTGATTCTTTGTTTTCCATATCAAATTCAATGATTTTTACATCATCACCAAATACCTGTTTGAAATTGTTCTTTGTTTTATCTTGTGCCTCTGCTGCTTTTGTTCTGATGAAATGAAAACGATAATCATCACCATAAAAATCATCAATTGTGATCTTCAATTCCTTGACGTTATCTATTGCTTTCACAATTTTCTTGTCAACAACAATATCATCGCACAAATCGGCATATTGTTTCACACGACCAGTGTCCAATAATTTAAAACAACTGGTGTATGGTTCAGGTGGTTCAACAATGATTTTGCAAGAAAATTCAGGACCCCATTTCATCAAATCATAGATACAGCCATTGGGCGTTGCAGTGATTTCAATGAACTTTACATCTCTCTTCAAAAGAGTTTCCAAATTCATGAAATTCAATGCATCAAACACTTTGTGAATAGTTTGGTCCTTTGCAGAAGCAATTTGAATTTCATCCAAAATAATTAGAACATTTTTCTTTCTTTCAATATCACTGTAGAAATCTGAATTCAAATCAGATCTGTGAAAGACACGTGCTTGCAATTTCTTTGGTAAACGTTCCTTGGTCTGTTTCTTCCATTCAACTGATGAATGACCAGTGATGATGTAGATATTTTTGATTGGGATGTCGGTATCTTGGATGAAATATCTAACAGTTTCAAAAATGATACCTGTCTTACCTGATTGTGTTGGTGAAACAACAATTGAATGAACCAATTTGCCACCATCATATCCACCTACAATGTCTTTTGCAACTTTAGTTTGATGAGGATAAATGCGTGTGCTTTTTGAACCTGCAAGATATTGAAAATCCAATAAGATATCTTGTTTGTTAGTCATCAAATAAGCAAGTTCTTCTTCATTATATTCTCTGATTTTTCTCTTGGTGAGACCAGTGGTGTTTTCGAATACAGCTCCGCAAGGCATCTTTGAAGTGTTTGTATGAGAGTGATTAAGTGAACAATAAAGCTATATAGCTAATATAATATATATCGAATTTCGTTTTTTTCAATTTTTTTATTTACATAATTTTTTCAATGTATGACCCTATACCTATGCATGACCATATACCTATGTATGACCATATACCTATGTATGACCTATACCTATGTATGACCATATACCTATGTATGACCTATACCTATACCTATGTATGACCTATACCTATGTATGACCATATACCTATGTATGACCCTATACCTATGTATGACCATATACCTATGTATGACCATATACCTATGTATGACCCTATACCTATGTATGACCCTATACCTATGTATGACCCTATACCTATGTATGACCCTATACCTATGTATGACCCTATACCTATGTATGACCCTATACCTATGT
>Ga0214919_10006394_pt1 | contig 16223 bp, 7 predicted proteins | sample LL1503_MetaG_FD_177994 | JGI IMG/M metagenome (GOLD analysis project Ga0214919, IMG submission 177994) | Freshwater microbial communities from Lake Lanier, Atlanta, Georgia, United States - LL-1503 | ecosystem: Environmental > Aquatic > Freshwater > Lake | place: USA: Georgia | collected 2015-03-15 | reverse complement strand
CGTATTACTCGACGTAAGAATATTTTTCGAACCTAAGACCAACGTCGAAGTGCTGGTGCCTATAGCCAGACTGACTGTCGCAAGCCTGCCGCCCAAGCGATAGGTGGAATTAGCGGGAACGATCGTACCCGTAAAGGTCGTGGCATTGGAAACGCCTGAAGGGGTGGTTCCGGCCGTATATTGAAACGCCGCCAACCTCATGTTGGGGAAATTCGTGAAATCCAAAGTCGCCGAGCTATCGGCGCCTAAGAGAAACGCTGCCGTTGAGGTCGACGGGTTGGCAATGCGGCTGCCAAAGGTGCTGATCGGATTGGTATCACCTGTGAGACCGATCGACGCATTAGTCCCAGCGACTGTTGAAAGCGTCAGATTAGCGCCAGAGCCCAGAATTGCAGCGGTACTGCCGAAAACCAAGCCTCCTTGGCTCAACGTCACCGTCGCACCGGCCGAGGCCGCGGCATTGCCGGCATTAGTGATTAAAAGCGTACCGACGCCGCTCTTCGTCAAGCCACCACCCGTCTGCGTGCTTAAGACGCCGCTTAGCTCCGCTTGATAAATTGAGGGTGCAACATCGACGCTGGCGACATCAAGCGTGCGCGAGGAGGTTCCTAACTGAATGGCATTCTGAAAATTAATCGCACCCTGCACGGACACCGTGTTACCCGTACTCCCCGCATGCCCGAATTGCAGGAGATAACCCGTCGGCACGAAGCCGCCGGCACCCCAAGTTAATTGGCTAGCAGCCCCACCCAAGTTGACATTCTGAGTCGCCGCCACCGCTACGTTAGATGCACTTAAATTGTTACTAAAGCCGCCATTGCCCTCCCAGTGAACTTGGCCGGCACCGTAGCCCAAGCTTCGGGTGAAATCACCTGAGACCAACCCCAGGGAAAGTATCGCCCGGTTTGTTCCCGTCGCGGCAAACACGATATTTCCGGTTGTCGCTGCGGAAGTAAATCCGCCGGCGATGGAGTTAGCGACTTGATTGACATCTAAGATACCGCGCGTGATCAAGGTCAGGCCGGTGTAGGTATTGACGCCATATAAACGGAAAAGTCGGGTATCGCCTCCCTCAGCCAGAGTCAAACCGGTCACACCACCCGTGGCATCGCCCAAGACAGGAGTGAAACCAATGACACGGGAATCCGTGCCACCCGTGATTGTAAAAGTGCGCGGACCAACGCCCAGCATCGTAACTGCGGCCGTGGAGGTAAAAATTACCTGCGTTCCCGTCGCCCCACTGGTATCAAGAGTTCCGCCAGCCGGTCCAAGAGACAGGGGTACGGTAGTTAGCATACTATACGTTGTATACCAACCTAAGATACCGCCGTTGAGGGTATAAGATGTGGGCAAACCGGCGTTACTACTAGTGCTCAAATCATAAGTTCCACCGTTGATGACAACTGCCCCAGTAAAGGTGTTCGCACCCCGAAGCTGCAATTTTCCCGTACCATTGAGCGTGATATTCGTCGGCGACGCACCGTCGACAATAGCGGAATTGATCACCAAAGTCCCAGCACCATACTGGTTGAAAATCAATTCATTGCCGGCACCTGGCTGCAAACTACCGCCCGAGACGGTCGTCGTACTAGCCGAGGTGGCGCCATTCAAGATGCCTCCGGTGTTAATCGTATTAACTCCGGTCAAAGTGAGCGTTAAAGCCGTGGCGAAGTTTAAGCGGAGACTATTGACGGTGATTCCGGCGCTTAAAGTTGGGCTGGTAGTGACATCGACATCGGAAGTGGTGAGGTAATTACCAGCGGTATTACCGGCGATAGCTGTGGTCAGGAAGTTGGCCAGGGCCGTGATTGCGCCGGCGGTGGATCCATTACCAGCACTGACCGCCCAACTCGTCGCCGAGCTGGCACCCGCGACAGCCCAACCGCCGAGAATAGACGTGCCGGTATTGGCAGTCGTCGTCGAAGTGAAACCGAGAGCGCTGGGAGAGGTGCCTAAGTAAAACGCCAAACCTGTCGCCGCCGGACGCGTGATCGGCCCGAGGTTGATCTGGGCGTAAGGAGTCGTGCCACTCGTAATCACCTTCGCCGAACCAGCCAACGTGAGCGAGGTGAAGTTCTGGATATTATACGAAGTTGAACCAGACAGCTCGAGAGTCGCACTACCAATCGTGAGCGCATTAACGGGCAACATATTGGCCGTGAGACCATTGACCGCCGAGGAATCAGAAAAATAAAGCCTCAGGTTACCATCGTTGATCGTCGTGGAACCGGTGAATAATTGCTTATCGTATAAGTTCAGGCGACCTTTACCGAATTTGACGATACTGATCGCGCCTCCGGTGTTCTGAATGACGCCATTGAACATCGACGTATCGCCGGTAGCGCTCGTGCCCGGACCGCCGATGTACAGATTGACGGTGGAAACCGACGTGTTGTCGACTTTACCGAAACCGGCCAAGCCGTTGAGCACCTGCGTCGTACCGTTTAGATCGAGCGTCGCTCCGGTCGAAATGATGGTCGCGCTGTATCCGATAGGATAAAACGGCAGGGCGTTATTCTGCCCCATCTTCAAGGTCGCGGTTCCGGAAATATTCGTACCACCCGTGTAAGCGTTATTGGTCGAATTAAGCAGCACCGTACCCGTGCCGAAGATGCTCAGCGTGGTACCCGAACGGGCGCCGTCCGTCGTGGCTGTCAGGTAACTGGCACTGGCGGGATTATTGATCACCTTCGCATTGAGCGTCGCGACGCCGCCGAAATTAATGATATTCAGCTCACCGGGGGTATAAGTGGTGGGACCGACACCAGAAAAAAGGGTGCCGGCAAGGGTGCCGCCGCCCGCGCCGCCGATATCCACGGTACTGGCGCCGCTACCGATTAGGATGCCACCTGAGGTCAGGATATTGGCTCCCGTGAGAGTCAAGACCGCCGGCGTACCAGCATTGAAACGTAAAGAATTCAGCGTGGCGCCCGCCCAAGTCGCCGAGGTAGTGACATTGATATTATTCGCCGAGGTCGTGAAAGTATCGTTCGTATAAGTCGCCGCGACGGGATTGATACCAGAGAGTGTCGCCCAATCGGTGCTGTTCAACGTGACGAAGGCCGCCAAAGGATTGGTGGAGGCAATCAGCCCGTTTGAGGTCGACAAGCCGCTGGTCAGGTTGATGACCGGTGAGCCGCTGGTGATAATATTCAAAACCGAACTGGCCTTACGCGTAATCGCACCGGTATTGATCGTCAAAGTCCCGACGCCGGCCACGGCTTGGAGCGTGCTCTGGGAATTGCCCTCGAAATACGGCGTGCCCCCTGTCGACCAACGCTGGGCGGAACCCAAAGTCGTACTCGCAAAAGTCTGGGTGGTATTCGTTGCTGCCCCAGTGACCTTAAGCGTGCCACCACCCAGCCAAAGGCTACTACCCGCAGCCACCACTCCGCTGGTAGGCACGGGCGTTGAAGTCGCATCCAGGTGCAAGACGCCCCCGATCACGGTAGTCGTGCCAGTATAGGTATTATTATTGGTCAGCCCCCAAGTGCCCGTCCCACTCTTGATGACCCCGAAAGCAGAAGTGGAGAGCGAGAGGGCATCTTGGTTCGCAAAGATGCCGGCGATGGTATTGCTGCCGGTGTTGGTGCCGCCCAGATTGATATAGCGCAGATTAACGACCGCCGCCAGTTGAGGAATGATGCTGGTATTCGCAAAAATCAAAGGCCCCGTGCCGGATGATGACAAATACTGGGTATTCGAAGTCGTCGCATTAGTCGTACTCCCTTGATTATAGAGACTTAACTGCCGATTAACCAGCGTCACTCCGCTTCCGGTATAAGTGATGAGACTCGCAGTACTACTAAAGGCTAGATTCCCGATTCCGCCACCGTAGCGAACGCCGTCGGCCAGGCTCGCGAAGGAAAGTGCCCCGGCGGTGACGGTTAACGTACCCGTGAAAGTATTATTAGAACCGGTAAGAACCATCGTCCCCGCGCCTGATTTGGTAAAACCGATATTTTCACCATTGTCCCCGATATTACCGCCCAAGGTCAAAACGGCGCCCGTTGAAGAAATCGTCAGCACACCGCCGCCCAAGGTCAGCGCACCAGCGCCCAAATTCAGATCATTCGCCAACAAACCGGTCAGCGTTAAAGTCCCGGTACTCTGGATATTAATCGGGTTGTTACCGGCGTTGGTGATGGCCGCACCGGAGCTATTTCCGATTGTTGAGGCAGCCGTCACGGTGAAGGCACCCGCCGTCGCCCCGAGGGCATTCGCGTGATTGATCTGCAGGACACCGGCCGAAAGGGTTACGCCCCCGGTCAGGCCCGAATTCGAACCCCCTAAAACCAACGTACCGGCACCAAGCTTAGTGATCGAACCGGAACCAGAAATCGCCCCACCAAACGTCAAAGTATTCGCCGTGACGGTCGCGACACCATTGCCGGTCAAAGTCACCGCGCCGGTACCAAGATTCAAGCTCTGCGTCCCGGTGAAAGTGAAATCTCCTTCCCAGCCGATGGGATTATTATTCGTCAACGTCAACGCGGCGGTGGTCGTGTTATTGAACGTCGTGCCGGGCTTAATCGTGAAGACACTGGCCGCCGCGCCCAAAGCCGTCGTGCTGTTGATGTTCAGGGTGCCTTGATTCAGCTGTAAGCCGCCCGTAAAAGTATTAATTCCGTCTAAGACTAAGGTGCCGACCCCGAATTTAGTCACGCCGGCAGTACCGGTGATGGCACTGGTGATCTGTCCGAGTCCAAAAGTATTCGGCGTGAAGATAGCTCCTTCGGAAGCACCGAACGCGAGAGTTCCGCCCGTGACGATAGCGTAGCCGGTGGTGGTGTTTAAAATGAGACCCCCCAGGCCGCTATTGTTGGCCCCCGAAGCCACTCCGTTAATCGTCGTGGTCCCAGAATTCGTCACAACCGTCGGCGGCGTGAAATTAAGAGTTGTCCCCGAAAGGCCCAGAACGCCCGTACCCGTGGATAAAGTAACCGTACCGGCCACCGAATCGATGGCAGTGACGTAGTAGGAGGTAGTCGAAGGAAACGCGCTACCTGTCACCAAAGAACCGACCTGCAGTCCTGCCGTCGAACTTAGGGCGGCGACGGTGGCAGAGCTTAAAGTCGTGTTACCAGTCGGAGAAATTGCCGTGGCCGTCAATCCACCGACGCGCAAAGCATACGGATTACTAGCCGTCGCCAGACTAAGACTGGCCGCAACATCCGAAATCGTAGTAGCGGCAATGGTAGCGTTATTCACTGCCGTCGTGTAAGTCGCGACGCCGAAACCATTGCTGCCTGCTTGGTATTGCACGAACGTCCCGACTTGGCCGGGGAAGGTCGCGTTAAAGGCGCCGGTACCGGTGGCCACGACCGAGGCGTCATAGATTCCCGCAGCGGTCGCAACGCCGTTCTTATTGGCGGCCGTCGAATTACCTCGGACGACAAAATTTTCGAAGGTGGCAGCGACACCCAAATTCGCCAAAGCGGTCGGAGCCAAAACCAAAGTTCCGCGGGAACTCGCGCCACGGACCAAGACGCTGTTAGCCGAAGCACCGGCATTACCGATGGTGTAAAGCAACGTCGAAGTGGTGTTCTTCGTTAACGTCAAAGTATTACCGCCCGCATAGGTAAAGGTCGTGCCAACTGCGGCATTCGCGCCTGTATAAGTCGCAGCCGAAGCCGCACCGGGAAGCAGCACCAACGAACCGGCATTCAACACCAAAGCGTCGACACCCCAGGGTGTACCTAAATTTGGCGTATAAATCAACGAACCCGCACCGGCCTTCGTGAGCGTGAATCCACCCGTCGTGATTCCCGTGACAAACTTCAACGAACCCCCCGTGTAAGCTCCGATCGTCGTGGCAGCAGCCAGATTGATGCCGCTGCTGGCCGTGATCGCACCCCCCGCGGTAGCTGCGCTCGTCAACAGGGCGCCGGTATTATTGAGACCGGTACCGCTGAGCAAAATGCTCGTCAGGGTTTCCGCACCGGTCTGCTGCCAATCAAGACCGCCGCCGGCATTGATGGTGAGGGTTGGAGAAACCGTGGCTGAATTCGTTCCGCTTACCGGAATCGAATCCGTGCCCCCCGCCGTCAAGCGGAAGGTACCGCCGTTATTGACCGTAATATTGCCGGAGTGCCATTTGGTTACCGTCGTGGCGCTCGTGATCGAAAATATACCACCGTTGACCGTCAACGTCCCCGTTCCCGACGACGCTGTCGTGGTCATGAGCAAAGTACCGTTGCCGGTCTTGGTCAGGTTGCCCGTCGCCACGATGCCGCCGGTCAAGGTCAAGGTCGCACCGGTTCCGATATTAATCGTCGCACCCGAAGCATCCACGGTGAGTGGCACGCTTAAAGTCGCGGCCAAATTAGGATCCAGGATCAAAGCCCCCGTGCCGCCGACGCCGGTGCCGGCTATCGTGACATATTCCGAACTCGTGCCGCCGATGCCAAGGCGCAAGGCGCCACCCGCATTAACGATCGTTCCATCGACCGCCCCACCCGCCCAGCCTAAGGCGGTCAAGCTCATCGTGCGTAAGACCCCGCTGCTGATATCGACGATACCGTTATAATTACTTCCGCTGGCGGTCGCCCCTAAAAGCAGGGTGCCCGCGTTGACGCCACCATTGAAAGTGAAGCCGTTCGACCCGCCCAAGAACGCTGCGATGGTCGCCTGGGAAACTCCTGTACCCAAAGTTATGCTCGGGGAACTGCTGCTTAAAATCAGCGCGTGACTATTATCGCCAGCGAGCACGAAGCCCGAGGTGTTGAATGTCAGACCGCGGACAAAGATACCGAGGGAACCACCCACCGTCACCGTCCCCGCTGTTCCGGTAAAAATTACCGAATCGGCAGAGAACGATTGATTTGGCCAAGCCACGTTAGCCGCCGAAACACCATCCCACCATTTTGCTGTGCTATCATCCCAAACGGATGATCCGCCCAGACCGGCACCGGTACCCGAATTATTGCCTGCCGCGAGGCCGTCGGCATCCCAGTAATAATTTGCGGCCTTGGAAATCTTCGGCACGGCCAAAGACAAAAGGACCGACGCGGCCATCAGTGCGGCGCGTGAAAATAAGGGGCGAGTCTTGGGAAATTTCATCAGGAGTTAACCGGAAAGACATTTTCGTGCCTTTCTGTTTTGGGGGTATTAAAACTCTGGGGCTTTTCCTCTATTTTGACAATCGATTAAGGGGATAAAACCCGAATGTGAGTAACAAATTGGAACTTCGATAAAAGGACGGGATTAGCCCGACCGAAATTATCGGGTTCGATTTATCGATTGATAATGGTCAAATAATGTCTATTTGAATGGCAATAATCATTAAATTAGGCTTAATTTTCATTTCTCCCTTCGATTCGAGCGTTTGATGACGATCTCCACCGGTCCGGTTGATTAAAATTAATCACGCCTCAAAGGCAACCGGGTAACAACCAACCGTCGGGCGACGCAATTTATCCGATAAATTTTAAAACGCGCTCGGCTAACATCGCCATACCGAGGCCAGAGATACCGATCAAAGTTTCGGTAATCGTCCACGTGCGCAACGTCTGCCCAACCGTGAGCCCCAGGCATTCTTTCACCATCCAGAAACCGCTGTCATTCAGGTGCGAGAGAAAGAGTGAACCGCAACCGATGGAGATGACCATGAGCTCCGGACTGGTGCCCGGGTGAGCAGCCAAGACGGGTGCGATGAAGCCCGAAGCCACCGTGATCGCAACCGTCGCGGAACCCGTCGCGACGCGAATAAAGGCAGAGACCAGCCAACCATATAGCAAGAGTGGCAAACCCGCGCCGGCGGCGATGGCCGCTAATTGCTGATCGACGCCGGCCGTACGCATCACGAGCGCGAAGCCGCCCCCGGCGCCGACCAGGATGAGCGTCATCCCGATACCAGAGACGCTTTGTTCGGAGAATTTTAGCAGTTCCGAAGTCGAACGCCCGCAACGTTTACCGAAGGCCCACATCGCGAAAAGCACCGATAAAAGCAGGGCGATCACGGGGTTGCCCACGAACATCCCCACCCTTCCCCAGAGCGTTTCCTTAGCTTGAAGTAATTCGACCAACGTCCCCGTCAAAAGTAATAATACCGGCAGCAAAACGGTGAAAAGCGTCAGGCCAAAGGTCGGGAGCGTCTGCCCGGCGTTGACGGAAGGCGTGAACTCCGGCGTCGCCACTTGCACGCGTTTCACGGCCAGCTTGGCGAAAAAAGGACCGGCGATCGCGGCGACCGGAATCCCCAGGACGAAAGCCCAGAGGATGACCTTACCCATATTGGCATGGAGCGCATCGATCGCGATGACCGGCCCAGGATGCGGCGGCATCAAGCCATGCATCACGGATAAGAAAGATAAGAGCGGCAACACGAGACGCAGAAACGGTTGTCCGGTTTCTTTGGCGAGCGTGATGACGATCGGCAAAATCAGCAATAGACCGACAGCGAACCAAGTCGTCATCCCCACGCAGAGCGCGAGCAAGATGATGCAGAGGCCGATGCGCGAAGGGCCGAGCGTCCGGATGAACTGTTTCGCCAAGACTCCCGCGCCGCCTGACTCCGCCAGCAATTTTCCGAAGATGACACCCAGCACGATGATTGAGCCCGTGCTGGCGAGCGTATTTCCGAAGCCCGTCTGGAACGCTTTCAAGACTTCGACCATCGTCAACGTTCCCTGCCCGACGACGACCATCGCGCCCAAGCTGAGCGAGCTGATGAGTAAGGCGATGAAGGGATTAAACTTCAGCCAGGTCACCAACAGGACCAGGACAGCGATGGCAAGAAGAGCGTAGAGCACGGAATCAGGATTTCGGCGGGGCGACCGTAGCACGAGTAGCACCCGTGCTGATGCCCCCGTCAACCAACAAGGTCTGACCCGTAACGTAACGACTCTCTTCTGACGCCAGGAAAACCACCGGGCCGGCCAAATCATCCGGCGCGCCCGGACGCTTCAGGGGAATGCGATCGCAGAGGTATTCCACCCATTCGCGATTTTCGTAGAGCAACGCGTTCTGGGCGGTCTTAAACCAACCGGGCGCCAGACAATTGACGGTCAACCCGTGGCGACCCCAATCATCCGCCAAACTCATCGTGAGTTGCTTCACGCCTCCGCGACTGGCGCCATAGGGCGCGAGTCCCGCATAGCCAGCGACGCATGTCACCGACCCGATGTTGATAATCCGGCCGTAACCGCGTGCGATCATTCCTGGAGCGACCGCCTGCGCCGTAAAGAAGGTGCCGCGTAAATTAGTATCGAGGACCAGGTTCCAATCTTCCCACGTCACTTCGAGCGCGGGTTTACGGGCGTTGCAGCCGGCATTGTTAACTAAAATATCAATACGCCCCAGCTGCTTCTCCACCGCAGCCACGGCGGCCTTGATGCTATCGTGGTCGCGGACGTCGAGATCGACCCCGCAAGTCCGGCGACCCAGGGCCTCGATTTCTTTGCGGAACGCACTCAACTTAGAGGCGTCGCGACTCGACATCGCGATGTCGGCGCCCGCCTGGGCGAGCGCACGCGCGAAATATTGCCCCAAGCCACGGCTCGTACCGGTGATAAAGGCGACCTTTCCGGTGAGATCAAAGAATGACATGGCGAGGGATTAGACGGGGGGGGTGAGAATCACTTTCATCACGCCAGGCGCACCGGCATGCAGTTTTTCGAACCAAGCGGCGCCCTCGGCGAGCGGGACGACGGCCGAGATGATCTTGTCGACCTTGATCTGGCCCGAGGCGAGCAACTCGATGCAGCGCGGGATTTCGCCGGCCGAGGCGCAGGATCCTTGGAGACGCAGCTGTCGAGTCACGACGATCTGCAGAGGCAGTTCCGTCTTCGGCGTAAGATTGCCAACGAGCGTCACCGTACCGCCTTTGCGCACGGCATGGATCGCGGAAAGCACCGTGGCATTGAGACCGACGCATTCGAAGGCCGCATCCGCGCCCTGCCCTTTCGTCAGCGATTTCACAAACTCGGTGAGGTCGCCACCGGTCTTGGGATTGAAACTGTGCGTGGCGCCGAGCTCCTGGGCGACGGCGAGGCGCGAGTCTTCCGTGTCAACCGCGATGACCTGCGCGAACCCCGCAATCTTCGCGGCCTGAAGAGTCAGTAAGCCAATCATCCCCGTGCCGACGACGATGGCGGTATCCCCTGGAGCACACGGCGTAAGGCGGACGGCATGAACGCCCACCGAGACAGCTTCGATCATGGCGGCTTCATTAAACCCGAGATTTGCTGGGAGTTTATGCAGGATGCGCGCTGGCACCGTGACGAATTCGGCGAAGGCTCCATGGCGACGATAATCGCCGCAAGAAACGCCGAGCACTTGGCGGTTATCGCAAAGATTGACGTCGCCGCACTTACAGTGGACACATTCGCCGCAGAACACCGTCGAATCAAAAGTCACGCGATCGCCAAGCGCGAAGCCCTTTACATGGGCGCCGACGCCCGTGATGACGCCCGCGGCTTCATGGCCCATGACCAAAGGGGGAATCCGACGTCCCGTGGAACCGTCGAACCCATGGATATCTGAGCCACAGATGCCACAGGCACGGACTTGAATCAAAACATCATCCGAGCCACAAAGCGGATTGGGCACGTCCACATAGGACATCTTTTTGTATTCGGTCAGCAGGAGGGCTTTCACGGAGGAAAGGAAGGCGGGTTTTGGGGGGAGGGCAAGACTTGGTAGGGTTGAGCGCCCTCGCTCAGCCGCGGCTGACCAAGGGTGGTCAGCCCTACCAGCTGCATCGAGGTAGGGTTGACCACCCTTGGTCAACCGTCGGAAACCACTAGGTATTATCTCAAATCGAAATCCACATCCAGAAATGCCGTGATGGCACCGATGCAAGAACTCCAGAAACGTAAAACTTTACCGCACTCTCTTCCAGCCTGGGTAGATCGCGCCGACCCTTTCTTCGTAACAATATGCTGCCGCCAACGCCGATTCAACTCCTTGGCCCACCCCAATGTATTCGGGACAATCATGGAAACACAACTAATCCATGAATCTGCGGGCAGACTGAAACTACTCAGCCTGACTGTCATGCCGGATCACATCCACCTGATTGCTAGGTGGAATCACGCAGTCGGCCTCGATCTTACCATCAAGGCTTTTAAGTGTATGCTGGCCAAACGACATGCCATTGAATGGCAGCAAGGCTTTTTCGACCACCGGATTCGATCCTCCGGCGAACTTCGCGCCAAAACCGCCTATGTCCGAGCCAACCCGATAAGGGCCGGGCTTGTGAAAACAGAAGCTCATTGGCCCTTTGCTTACCTTTGTGGCGATGACAACGGCTGACCAAGGGTGGTCAGCCCTACCTATGCTGGCGCCACCAACTTCGGCTGACCAAGGGTGGTCAGACTTATCTTAACCGCGGTTGGCTGAATCGGCCAGCCCTACCAGAATTAAATACCTGCCCCTCCGGCGGCCTTCAGCCGCCGGTCAGAATCCCGCACCTTTAACCTTCGTCTGAATACTCAAAAGGTTCTTGTTCGAAGTAATGAAAAGCGTGTGGCCATCGGCTCCCCAGGCGAGGTTGGCCGTTGGCTGACCAGTCATGATCGTGCCGAGGTGCTTACCTTCCGGAGATAAGATCAGGACGCCACCAGGGCCTGTCGCCCAAATATTTCCTTTTTCGTCGAGCTTCAATCCGTCGCAATTTCCCGGACGATTAGCACCCTTCAAAGACGAGGCCTTAAAAATGTCGCGTAAATGTGCACCATTGAGATCACAAGCCGCAATCCGAGTGTCATTCGGATCGGAAATAGCGATATAAAGGGTCTTCTGATCGAGGCTCAACGCGATACCATTAGGCCACTTGACCTCCTTGGAGACCAAGGAAACCGAGCCATCAGGCGATAGTTTAAAAATGCCGTGGAAGTCGAGTTCAGCGGTTTCATCGCCCAAGCCATAGGGCGGGTCGGTAAAATAAATCGCTCCGTCTTTGGCGACACACAAGTCATTCGGACTATTAAAACGACTCCCTTCGAAATTGGTGGCGAGTTTCTTGAATTTCTTGTCGGGCAAAAGTTGTGCCACGCAGCGATCACCGTGCTGGCAGAGCAATAAGTTGCCTTTAAGGTCGACCGCCAAGCCGTTCGAGCCCTGCCGGCCGGATGGTTCCGAGGTGCCGCTGGGCTTCAGAAAAACTTCTTCCCCCTGGGCTCCTGGACGCCAAGCGAAAGCCGTGTTATTAGGAACATCCGAAAAGATAAGTTTATTTTGAAACCATACGGGCCCTTCTGACCAGGTGAACCCCGTAGCCAAGATCTCGACCTTGGCGTCAGCGGCGATCAGTTCATCCATCGCGGGCTTTACCGTCCGGTCGATGGCGAAGCGATGGGCAACCTTGGGCTGATCAGCCGCGGACAGAGAAAAAGATAAGAGTGCAAGAAGCAGGGCGGCCTTCATAGGTGTGAGGAGAATTGAACCCTTCGGCTGGCTAGACGCAAGACTCCGCACGTGCCGTGAGGGTATGAATTCACTTCCACTCTCCCTTGAAGGAGCCCGAGCCGAATAAGTTAAGGCGCGACGTAAGCTTGGGGCGCGGAAGCCAAGATTCCGATAATTGCCTTTCTTGGGAGATATCCCGCCCCTTTCGGGTTGGCAACCTTTGGGGCAAAGATATGTCCTATCTTCTACCCATGAAGCACCCCCTCGCCCTCCTCGCCCTCCTCTTGGCCGCCGTCGGCGCATCCGCGGAAGAAGTGAAACTCGTCGAACAAAAAGATAAGCAGCAAATCGACGTGCTCGTCGACGGCCAGCCTTTCACTTCCTACGTCTACTGGTCCAACCAGAAGAAGCCTCTGCTCTCCCCTTTGCGCACTTCGCAGGGTAACATCTTCACCCGCGGCTTCCCGCTCGAGAAAGTCGCCGGCGAACGCACCGACCACCCGCATCACATCTCTTCGTGGTTCAATTACGGCAACGTCAACGACTGTGATTTTTGGAACTCGCCGCCCGAAGGGTTCGATCGCGACAGCAAGATTCCCTACGGCGCCGTCCGTCACAAAAACATCAAGGCGCTCGCCTCGGGCACCGGTGCCGCCACCCTCGAAGTTTCCTCGGATTGGATTATGAACGACGGCTCTAAGGTACTGCAACAGGACGAGACGCTCGTCTTTCGCGCCTCCAAAGACCTTCGGATCATCGACCGTATCATCACTTTGACCGCGCAGGAAAAGGACGCCGTCTTTAAGGATTCCAAGGAAGGCGCCATCGCCATTCGTCTCACCCGCTCGCTGGAAGAACCTTCCTTGAAGCCTGAGATTTTCACCGACGCTTCGGGCAAACCGACGGCCGTGGCTAAAATGGATAATACCGGCGTGAACGGCATCTACCTAAGCAGCGAAGGTAAAGTCGGTGAGAAGGAAGCTTGGAGCACGCGTGCGAAATGGATGACCCTTTCCGGCAACGTGAAAGGCGAAGACGTCTGCGTCGGGATTTTCGACCACCCGAAGAACAGCACCTACCCGACCTACTGGCATAACCGCGGTTACGGCCTCTTCGCCGCGAATCCATTCGGCGCCAAGGAATTCACTAAGGGAAAGACCACGCTCAACTTCACGATTAAGGCCGGCAAATCAGAAACCTTCCGCTTCCGCATCTTGATCCATTCGGGTAAGCTCACCGCAGAGCAAACCGAAACCCAGTATCAGCAATTCCTCCAAGATGTTAAGTAAGCGAAGAAGCCTATAAGCTTCTTCGCAGGGACAGGGCTAGGGCTTGGGACAGTCGAATTTACCAAAGGGCCGCCAGGCCCCTTTTTGTTTTAGGTAGGGGCGCGACTGCGTCGCGTCCGTGGACGGACAGACATCAGAACAGAGAAAGGGGTTGCCTGGTAAATCCAACTCACATCGGCGAACGGACGCCACGCAGTGGCGCCCCTACCCAAGGCAACCGAGGGTAACAGCAAAGGGAGACCGGAAACCGGATGATTGGCTGGGGTAAATTTATACCCGCAGCATATTCTCCGGTTTCCCTTTGAGTGTTATGAATTCGTTTCGGGTGGCAGGTGGCAGCCCCAGGTGGCGGGTGGCGGGTTTCCCTTGAGTTAGGCCTCTGTCTCCCTTGCCCACTGGTCAACTTGTCAACCGGCCAGCTAGTTCTCCCTTCCGGCCAACTGGCCAACCGTTCAACGGATCAACTCGTCACTCAGTCCATTCAGTCCTCTCCTCCGTCATCCGTAATCGACATCCTCCCTTCCCCTCCCCGAAATACCTTCAACGCTATGAAACTTCGTAAGCTCGGCCATTCAGACCTTCACCTCACTCCCGTCGGCTTAGGCACTTGGGCGATGGGCGGCCCCGATTGGAAATTCGGCTGGGGTCCGCAGGATGACGCTCTTTCCATTCGCACGATTCACGAAGCCTTGGCCTTGGGGATTAACTGGATCGACACGGCCGCGGTATATGGTCTCGGGCATAGCGAGAAAGTCGTCGGCAAAGCTTTGAAGGAAATCAAAGGCGCCCGCCCTTTCATCTCGACGAAATGCGAACGTTGCTGGGATGAAAACGGTCAGATCATCCCACGACTGAAACGAGCCAGCGTGCGGCAAGAAATCGAAGATAGCCTAAGTCGGCTTGGTCTCGACACAATCGACATGTACCAGATTCATTGGCCGCAACCCGACGAAGATATCGAAGAAGGCTGGGCGGCCATCGCCGAACTCATCAAAGAAGGTAAAGTCCGTCATGCCGGCGTCAGCAATTTCAGCGTCGCCCAACTCAAACGAATCCAGTCCATCCACCCGGTTACCTTCTTGCAGCCACCTTACAGCCTGCTGGCCCGTGGGATTGAAAATGAAATCCTCCCCTACTGCGAAGCTAACGACATCGGCATCATTGCCTATAGCCCAATGCAAAAAGGGCTGCTGAGCGGCAAGGTGACTCGCGCATGGACGAATGCCCTTCCGGAAAATGATCATCGCCGGGCGGACCCACAATTCGTCGAACCTTTACTCACCAAGAATATCGAGTTCACCAAAGGCCTAGCGGAAATCGGCCAACGCTACGGTCGCAATACCGCTGAGCTCGCCATCGCATGGGTGCTCCGCAAGACCCGCCTGACCGCCGCTATCGTCGGCGCCCGCAAGCCCGGGCAGCTCAAGGAAACCGTCGGCGGCGGGAAATTTGAAATCAAGCCCGACGACCTCGCTAAAATCGACCTTTTGCTCAAAATCAGAGGGTAAATCGCCAACCCGCGACTTTCACCGGACGAGTGCCTTGCCCCTTAATCCCCAGTTAAGGTAATTTTTGTTATTATTTAAAAACTTCCCCATGCGCCACCCCAAGATTCCCCTGCTCCTTATTCTCGCCGTCCTCAGCGCCCAACTCTCCGCTCACATTTCCCCGATCGAAAATAAATATCGGGTGCCGACCGAAACACCGCTGCTGGCACCCAGCGCCAAGTTCGTGATGACGAGCACATATTTGGCCGCCTCGCCGGGGAACGCACCTTTGGCGGCAATTCCATTCCAGAGCTTCGCCAAGAACGTCAGCGTCCGCTGGGATGAGAAATACCTCTACGTCGAAGCGAAAGGGCTGCCCGACCACCCACTCATGGCTGGGATCAAATCCTGGCAGCAGCAGGTACCGATCCCGCAGACCTATGCCGGCGCCACCGCCTGGCGCATCCCGCTCAAGCCCGTACCCGCCAAGGAACCCATGTCCGCCAAGACCCACTTCATGCGCGGCGCCATCGCGCTCGCCGCGAACGGCGTACCGATCTTCAACGCGCTCAATAACCGGGGCGACGACGCCAAGGCCTTCGGCGAGCTCGACAGCTTCGGCGGCCACTGCGGCAAGGCTGACGACTACCATTACCATGACGCGCCAGTCTTCCTCGAGAAGGAGCTCGGCAAGGGCAAGCCCATCGCCGTCGCCCTCGATGGTTACGCGATCTACGGCTACAACGAGCCCGACGGCTCCGTGGTTGGCAAACTCGACGCTTTCGGTGGCCACGAGACCAAGCCGCTCGGCTACCACTACCACGCCCAAAAGAAGTATCCGTATATCAACGGCGGCTTCCACGGCGAAGTGCAGGAAGTCGACGGCCAGGTCGACCCGCAGCCTTCCGCGGCCAACGTGCGCCGCGAAGGGGAGCACTTCTCGCAGGCCGCGCTCAAGGGCGCGATGATCAAGGACTTCACCCAGGACGGCGGCAAATACGCACTGAACTACACCCTCAACGGCAAGGCCCTCAGCGTGAAGTTCTCCCAGAACGAGAACAAGTCCTGGACCTTCCTCTATTCCAAGGCCGACGGC
>Ga0214919_10006393_pt1 | contig 16228 bp, 12 predicted proteins | sample LL1503_MetaG_FD_177994 | JGI IMG/M metagenome (GOLD analysis project Ga0214919, IMG submission 177994) | Freshwater microbial communities from Lake Lanier, Atlanta, Georgia, United States - LL-1503 | ecosystem: Environmental > Aquatic > Freshwater > Lake | place: USA: Georgia | collected... | reverse complement strand
GAGACCGAGTATCCGATTGAATTCATTGACCATTTGGACTGGGATATTAACAAGACAATTGCATATGATTCTGAAACACGGCAAAAAGCGTTTGAGGAGGCAAATAAGGGACGAGGTGAGGATGATCCTGAGATTAAAGATCCAAAGGCCGATATATATTTGAAGCTTGAGATGGAATCTTCACAGGATGAAATCGAGGATGTATATCAACATCTACGATTAACATTTTCAACGTGGCTAGCAACTGGCGCAGGCAGTGCAAAGCGTGATAGGTTGAAGGAGATTTTACTGAATAGGGATTTGTCTCTTAATGATAAACGTAAGAGGCTGGATATCCTACTATATTCTGATATACACGGGTGGCTAGAACCGAAAGATTCAGATGAGAAAAGCAATATCGGCTTCTTGAGAATTGATTGCCAGGTTCAGGGCGAGGAAACCTGTAAGGGCCGATGTGTCTGGATGCCCAAATCATCAGATGATGCTAGCTGTGGACCATGTAAGATTCATACACCCAAGACTGATGGAACAGTGATAAATGTGCCGCGTATGCTATATCTGCGCTTGGTTGATGAGCTTATTCGCTATGCAGTAAAACGCGAAGAGATATTCTCAAGACAGGTTCCCCGTCTGACTATACGTAGGGAAGCTCAGAGATTTGAAGACCAGTATATCATTCCTGAGGGAACATCGGACTGGGCGGCATGGTGGGAGATGTTGCGCACTGAGTGGATTTCACCTGAGAAAGAACAAAGCAAATTCTTTGATGAGCAGTATATGCCGGTACCTCTTGGAATGCCAAAGACCGATGTACGTGTTCTACCAGACCAATTGAAGGAGGCTCTTGGCCCAACTGATCCTAAGATGGATAATCTTGTATGGAATCCTTCGACCACGCCTGATAGACCGTTCTCATTCTTGCGACCGGTTCTAAGATTTCATCCAATCACGTCTAAGGCGGAATCGACACTCGATATTTCTGAATTGGATGATATTGTGAATACGAATGTGCAGGTGCTCTACATGCCTGCTGGTAAGATTGCAGGATCTCTGCGTAGAAAGAGGGCTGGAGCCACTGAGGCCATAATCATTGCTACCATTGATGGAACGGTTGGTTGGATTTCTCAGCGGGATTCGTATGGTATAAAAATACCGCTACAGGCATTGCCTGATAGCTTGAATACATTCCGTCTCGTCTAATCATCATCCTCATCCTGACCACGCGGGCCAGTTGGCTGAGGCGGGCTGGGCTCTTTAATCTCGCTGTAGAGCTCAGGACACGACATTGCGCTGTGACCTCCCTCACTACAGATTGAGCATACGCATGCAGGTAACATTTCTAATGACGAATACTAGAAAATAGGTTTCAATTTTATATTGTGATATCTAAACCCCTATGAATTCTAAAATATAGAATGCAGACAGATTCAATCGTTGCGGCCGTCATCAAGAAATTCCAGGAACGCTCAGATCTCGGGCAAAAAAAGTATGGAACTACACTTGACAGAACAGATCTCAAGACACTCGATTGGATTCAGCATGCACAGGAGGAACTCATGGACGGTATTCTGTACCTAGAGAAGTTGAAGCAGTCATTTAATCATCCTCCATCAGACACTCAACATCCTCGAACTGAACTGGCTCCTTCGAGCCAGCCTCAATAGCTCTTTTTCTGCAGTCGAGCATATCCTGAATCTCATCATCCATGATATTCAGCTTGAACTTCTGATAGTTTGTGTTATTGGGATGCATGATGATGATGCAGAGTTCAACAACCTTGAGACCATAGTGCTTCTGGAGAAACCAGCGATATACGTTGAGCTGTAACGTATAGTGCCAGTAATTCGTATTGGGTAAATGTTGCATTGGCCCGAGTCCTGACTCCCAATCATTTTCTTTCTTGATTTCCTTACTGCGCTTCCAGTCATAGACTACGAATGCGCCATCTGATTTACGCTTATAAATCATATCAATGCTGCCAGTGAGCTTATACTCCTCATCCCAGACTTCCCACTCTGTTCTGTAGGGTTCCAGATCCTGGTGGTCATTGTGGAAATTCATAAAGTACTTCCACTCAACTGTCTCCTTCACGGAAGGGTCAATCCGATTGACCGCTCCGTTAAGAAACTGCTCAATCGATAGGTGCATTGCTGTACCTAGACCAGATGCCTCCTTACCTGAGGCCGCCCAGATATCGACGATTTCCTGGTCAGTCTTACCGTATAGAGGATTCTGCGGCCATTTTGCTGAGTTCTTCATCGCCTTAATGGCCACTAGGGGTTCAAAGTGTGGAAAGAAGGAGTGAACAAAGCCTGTGGTTGATACAATCCCTTTTGATGAACCCTTCACATAATATGTATGCGTCTTTTCAACGAAGCGGACTTCTGAGTCTCTTGGATGCTTGTTTAAGAAGGCAAGTGTTTGCCAGGCGTCTGGCATTCTACAGATTAAAGTAAAAAAGATTAAGGTGGCTATTTATTCAATTTTATAATGACTTAATACGTGAACTTTTTAAAGTCAGGTATAATAGTTTCAACGGCAACATCAATTACACCATGTATATCCTCAGTTTCTGCAAAGAAATCCACGTGAATAATATTCGTCTTATCATCAGAATGGCCATCGTAAATATGGATATTTATATAGTCGTTTAACAGTTTTGCAGTCTTTGAAATTGAGTAAGTTTTCTTAGAATATGAGTGATCACCCATATAGCGTTTAATTTTCTCAATATGATTTTGAATCTCCTTAGAGTATTTTCCATGCATCAATATTAACATCTTTTTTACCTTCTCCTCCTTTTCATTTAATACTTTAATTTCACCCTTCAGATTTGTTATATCAGACATGTATTTTGAATATGCATAACTACTGTAGAATTTTTCACCCTTTTGTTGGATTTCATTCAATAATTCAGAACGACGCTTATCAATATTTACAAGTTGATTTGCAGGCGTTTCTAGAACTGCTACTAACGGTGTAGAAACTTCTGGTGCTGCAGGTGGCTCTGGTACAACTACATTCATTGGTGAAATCTCTTCATCATCATCTACGATAGATGAACTCCTATTTGATTGTCGTTTAACAACTGACACCCAACTTATTGAACTCATGTTTGATTTTAAAAAAGCAAATATGATTAGTCAATTTTATTAATAGGTTATTCTAGCCCTAAAAACGTGCGCCCAATCTTACTAGTGATAAACATACCAAGACCTGAGGCAATCTGTGCATAAAATATAGGAGTCCGTTTTGTACAGCATAATAAATAACCAGATAGGACAATAAAAAGCAATGAACTGAGCCAAAATAACCTTGTAAACATATCCATTCTCTATTATATGCTTGGAAGTTTAGAAGCCTGCGATTTTCATCATTGCCCTGCCCAATTTATTCTCACCCTCCAAATACTTATCCTTTGTCTGCTTACCACCATATTCACTGTTTGCAGAACCAGTATAGAATAGGAGGGTCTTGCCCTGCTGTTTAGCTGCATCTAGAATCTTACGGTAGCGTGCATCTTTGGAATAACGCTGTCTCACTGCCTCCTCTAGGAGATCATCTCTTACTTCATTCCATCGATTTTCATCGAACTTTGCACCACGCTTCTTAATACCACTTATTCTCATTTCACTATGAACCTCCTTTAATTCCTCAGTAATGAGTTCCGCCTCGCGGTCGTCAGTGAGAGCTTTAGCGCCTGCTCCAATACCCTTTTCCGCATCTCGTAGCCTTAGAAACTTCTGGTGAATTGTCCCTGTCGGACTGAATATAGCTTGTGCAAGGCCGGGCTTGTCAGTTGCTACCTTGTATCGCATCGCAGCGAGAAAGTGCTCAATGGATGGATATGTTTCTGATGCTGTAACTGGGTCGCTTATAATAAAGGGCGTTCCAGGTGAAATATATCTTAGAGCATATTTATCATCAATCTTCAGTCTGTCGAGTGCAGGAGATTCCTGATAGAATTGCAAGACTTCTGATGGCGCATACTGTTTTCTGCCAGTTGTAGGAAGACCTGCCGTCGCAGGAACACCTGTAGCAGGAACACCTGCCGTCGCAGGAACACCTGTAGCTCCAAGAGCTGCCGTAGCAGGAACACCTGTTGCAGGAACACCTGCCGTAGCAGGAACACCTGCCGATGAGAGCCCCACATCAGCAATAGTAAGATTTGCTCTCGGTTTACTCATAGTTGCAGCCGGTGCAGTCATAGCGACATCACCTCGCCGTCTGAATACAAACCACCGATTCAAGAATGAGAACTGCTGGACTGCTGGAGTCATGGGAAAGCGCCGACCAGCTTGGGAAGCCATAGCGTGACTTTCACTGAATAAGGCAGTTGAATTACGAAGGCCGAGCTCAGTCAATTCTTCAGGCAAACATAGTTCGCAGCCAATTGATCGCATTTTCTCCTTCAATAGCCCAAAGGGGACCAAGTACTCACGGTGAGGGAGGCCAATGCTGATAAACTCCACATCAATAGGCATGCCAAATGCATCATCACCATCTGGGATTTCATCATTATCATATTTCTTAGTAATCTTCCATAATGTCGCGCCATCTTCCTCGCCAATACGTGTATCACGACCTTTCAAGAACTCGAATGTCTTCTCACCGTCAAAGCAACAGCCAATGAAATAGCCGCCGACTTTCAAATTCTCAGCGATATTTCTCAAGAACCCATCAAATGTCTCCTTTGATGCAAAGAAGTAGTGTGTAGCAAACATACAACTGATGACATCAGCCCTAGCCTTTAATCGGCTAGCCATCTGTGTCTCAATATAGGGCGGTACAACACCATCGGGTCTAATACGTCCAAGAACACTTTGTAGGATAACCTTATCCTCATTGCTAGCACCTGCATCACCCGTCGCCATATTCTTACTCGCATCGCCAACTACAAACGCCATAGGCAATACATTCTGCCTTCCATTTCGCAACATGGTTGACCACAGACGCTGATACGCTCCATGATTCGGATTGTTGATACTATCTCCTGCAATATCAATTCCAAGAACTACGCCAGCATTCACGCGTCGCCACTTGTGAATATCTTGTGCAAGACCCATACCAATATCAATCAAAGCCATGTTCGGCTTATTCATCACTGCGCTATATAGAATAGTCTCCTTGATGTATTTGTTATGGAAATCTCGTAAAGGACTAACGCGAGCAATATCCTCCTTTGGTGCTGTTCTATCTGCATAGCGCTGAGTGATTGCCGCTCTCTCCGTTTCAATAGCTGAAACTGCTGTAATTTCATCTATAGATGGCTCTTCCGCACCGGATCTGACCATTGACGTCGTAACAGGCTCGTGAATACTTTTCCATGTGCTCTGTGCAACCATGTTTGAGTTGAGTGTGCGACCCAGCTCACCGCGCTGAAGACGCTCAGTCTTATCCGTGCGAACAAGCTTCGGCACCCAACGCCATCCAGCAGGTCTAGAAGCATCGTATGATATCTCTACAATACTCTTATCCGTAATAGGCTCCTTTGATACTTCGCATATTGCGTATTCATCACCTGTCTCCGCATCAGTCTGAACCTCCACATAGCATGTATTCGCCATATCATCTGGGAATTCCTCAGGATGAAAGAGTACTGGACGATAGACATTCGCACCTCTGTTCCCCTTCGGCTGCTCTAGAGGTAGGTTCTGAAGAACAATCTGTCTTGGATTCATTGCAGCCTTGCTTGGATCATCTCTTGAACCAACATGGAGGCGAAGAACCTTGTAGCGAATGTTCTTACCTGATGTAGGATGAAATCCATCATAAATTGCGTCTATAACCGTTCCCTGAATCTTCTCAGTGACAACCATGAAATCAACCGTGTTATCCTTTGGAGGCTTCCACTTGAACTGCTCATTAAATGCTGCCTGTGGTCCATCAGGAATCGGTGAGTCGTTCTTAGTAAAGATCAATCCATCTGTCTCATAGATTCTTGGAGTATCTAGAGTTTGAGCAGCCATCTGAAATATGCTGCCATCACCGGCGTTTCCAAATCGGAATCGCTTCATGCTGACAAGTAGTTTAGTCTTCGGCGTGAGCCCTTTGATGACCTCCTTTGGACCAGGCGCCGCATTCCATAGGCGCTCCCAATTACGCATTTCATTGTAGCGCATAGACGCACCAGCCTTTGCACTGTAGAATGGCATGGCATGCACATCTTTGGCATCTGGCGCATAATAAATGTCAAATATCAGGTATTGATTGATCGATTCGTGATCAGTATTCTTGGTAATCCATTCTCCATCAAGAAGGGATCTGGCACACCCCTCAACCTGAAGACCCGTTTCATATACGTTGAGTGCCTGGTCTATCAAGTAGAGATGCCCTTTCTCATTCGTGTATCCCATAGTGCGCAAGCCGTCGGCTTTATCTGTGACGTTGTAACCTTGACGGATATTTGGTATATCTGGTTCAGCCAATGCAAGCATGTTCTTGAGTTCTAGGGTTACGGTTGAGACTCCACGAAAACGATCCATCTTTGTAAGTTGCTGATAGCCGGCAATGACTTGGCGGCGTATAGATTCTCCGATCAAAAGGGGGCTTTTTTGAATGCCGCGTAGAACCTCACCAACACCTTTGATAAGACGCTGCATTGCACGTTCAACAGTATCATTCTCAATGTGTTCTAGCTCAACTTCCACTTCATAGACGGGTAGTTCATTTGATATGTCATCCTGTGTAAATTTATTGACCCAGCGATATTCACTGCGACTGTTGCGTTTCGTTTGCTTAACCATAGAAAGGTCAAAGCGTATTCCTTCACCCCGAAAGGTCCATCGCCGGAGAAGCCGGAAAGCCTTCTGCTGAATCGGCCACTGGTCTAGGAGTTCGCGAATGTCTGCATCGGCTTTACCGATTTCTCGCTCATTACGCATTTTAATGCGGACATTGTATTCCTCAAGGTCTAGTGTGCTTGCCGCACCACCCTTTTCCTTTATAATCGCTACAAAATCCTTATCTGTAAGTCTGTCATCTCTGCAGTATTGCTGTATAACACCGAGACCTACAATACTGACACGGACATTCTTAGGGGTGATGATATTCAGCTTGTCCTCTTGAGTGACAGAAGTATATCCACGATTTTTTAGGCGTTTTGCAATTGCAGCGAATGTTGTTGAATTGACCTGACCTCCTTTACCGAAGGTCGTTTCAAGCTCCTGATTTGGGTGATCAATCCACTCTTTCAGGAGGCGTTGAATTTGGTCATATTCTGCCTTACGGATATCCATTGTACCCTCTCTGCTTTGTGTTGCGAGTTCAACTTTAGGCTTTGGCCTTATATTTTGAAAGCTTCCGACTGATATTACAAAGATGATATTATCATCCTATAAGTAGAATGGCTGCTCCTGATTTGCTAGATGAAATGACGCAATTACTAGCCTATGTTGGAGATGAAGGAGCACAAGATGGGTATCGCATGGGTGTAAATAATGTTGGAAATACTAGATATTCTGTAGCTATCAGGAATGAACCCTTATTAGCTTCTGAAATGAATACTTTAATTGCTGTAATTATTAAATTTCTTAATGATGTTGAAGATACAGAATATCAATATATGCCTGACGATATTAAAACTAAAGTGAATGATTTGAAGACTAAATTTGATGCAGCAACTCCTGATAAAAAGAGTGAATTGATTGATTATATATTAGAATACCGTGATAATCTATATGAGGGACAATGGTCTGGCCAGATGCATGGTGGTAGAAGACGCAATAATAGGAATAGACGTAATACTAAGAAGAGACGTAATAATAAGAAGAAGACACGTAGAAGCAGACATTAATCTTGTGTAGTCAGTTTACGGATAGCAATTGAGCGACTGAGCTTTTGTCGCAATACATCTCTCGATAATCCGCTCGCTGAAAATCCAGCCTTCTCGTATTGTGCCGCCATTGATTTTACAGTCTCAGTTGCAGGTATAAGAGGCCACTCCACATCGAAGCCATTCTGCTCTTGTGACTGTATCCATGATACGAGGTCTCCAGACGTCCATGACCCTGCATCCCAGAGGCGATCCCAGAGGGGCTCACGTAGAATCCAGATTTGCTTGTAGCCGCCCTCTCTGGGGAATGCTCGGTCATCAAGAAATTTGACAGTCTTATCTTTCTCATTCCAGAGAATCCATAGAAGTGGGTTGTCTTGATTGTAGCGCTCAATGGCAATCATCGCTGCCTTTGCCTGTTGTAGGTCGGGCTTCTGAGCACCGAACCCCTCAAGGGCCTTCTTCTTACTGAGCGTTCTGGGAAAGTCGAGTGTCGCACATCTGGTCTGCCACTCGGTTGTCGCATCAAGAATCATGCGCTGTCTTAGCTGCTCAGGTGACATGCGAAAGAGAGGGTCATTTAGCCACATCCATGCAGCGAGTGGATGGCGTGGTTGAATGCTATGGGTGGTTAGATTCCAACGGGGTGTTTGGTCTTGAGTGTCAATTGCTGAACCTCGTTCGCTTGAAGCTTGTGAAATCTTAAATGTGCGATTAGGGTGTGTTTCACACAACTTAATCAGACTTTCTGGGACAGTGTCAGCCATATTACTATAGAGTATGAGGTGGGACTTTAGGTTCATATTTACTGTGTCATGCTCACAATATCTGCGTTACGCTTTTCTAATTCACTTGCGTTTGATTTACAGAACTCAATAAACTTCCATAAGGCCTCAAAGACATTCGCCGGAAGACTGGCGATATCAAAAAAGATCCCATTTGAATTCTCACTGTATTCTCCACCCTCACGACGTAAAATGCGGTATAGTTCTTCTAGCTCTGGGCGTGACAACGATTCGATTTCTCTGCACATTTCTTTTCGTCGATTGTAATCGTCGGCCATCTCTATTCTTCGTCCTCATCCTCCTTTCCTTTAGACTCCGCACCATCATCTTCAACCCCGCTTTCATTTAGCTCTTCACCCTCAACTAGCTCAGCCTCCTCAGCATCCTCAAGCTCATCAGCACCCTCTTCAGGAATTACTGAGGTAACAGGTTGAATAGTCTTTGCTAGAGGCGCTGCAGTTGCCATAGGTGCTCCAGATCTTCCACGATAGAGACCGACACTCACAATGAATGGATCACGAAGCTGAAACCGAGACTTCTGAATCTCTACACGAATTCTCTCTCCCACCTTGAGTTCCTCAAACTCCACATCACCAATGTGTAAATCTCGGGGAACCATCAGCCGTATTGCATTCTCATAGACTGCGTAGATACCCATTTTATTACTCTTTAAAATCTCCACATCGACGACAGACCCTTCAGGAGGATGGAGGACACGCCCCCTAGCCTTCACTAGGAACGCCCAATCTCCTGAGAACCGGCCGGAGTCTACCATTCCTGCAGACCGCGTAAGAAGCTCAAGACTGCCGGATAAGACATAGCCATGCGGAGAACACCGCTGTTCCAAGCGCTCCTTCACCTTCTCGAGCAAAATTGCATCTATAGATGTAATTTCGCCAGATAAATCCTTTGGTGTTAAATATACCTTTTCTTGAAACAATGCATCTGACTCCATATCTTACTCTTCTATCATAGTGTCAATGAAGTCAATTTTAGGCCTAGCTATAACTACCAAATATAAGAACTCTTAATGTCAAGACTCGCAAAGCGAGTATGACCTATTAAGTGTAATATTTCGGTAGTTGGTAGCACAGTACCACTCTTATTTCTTGGACCTGTGATTTGAATAATATGCCGATAGGGGTCGGTAAAAGTATCTCAGATTTCCATAGGCTTCTCTTCTTATATCCATCCACCGCATAACAATTTCCGTTAGTGCACAGAAATTCGGTGCGCTCGTCATCTTACGACTGCCAGTTAAGACAAGTTCCGTCAAGTCGTAATGCGAATTTGTATATCTGTTAAGAATGTCACCGAGAACTATGAGTTTCATACGGTGTCCTTTTACATTACTGACAATTGCACATGCTGCACCACTTCCAGGATCTTTACCCTCAGGCTTAGGCTCATTCGTCTTAAACATCATATTATTCTCCCAAGGCACCATAAATCCATAGAGCTCAGCAGTAACTCGTTGATTGGCCTTACTTACTAAAATCGTATCAGTCTTAGAAGACTTTAGAAGTTGCAAGACAGATGGAGGGCAGGGAGCTTTATTACAAAAATAAATAGGCTCCTTAGTTGAAATATCCAAAACTCTTACAGCATTCATACTACCCGCTATAATCTGTTCATTTGCAACTGTAGTATAGTGTGGCACCTGAAGATTGATTAGGGCGATTTGATCTGAACCCTTGAAAAAGGAGTCCCAAGCAAATTGTCTAGCCACTAGACGTAAATCACGCAAGCCATTTGGAATTGCGGCAACAGTTCTACCCCACCACTGTAGCTTCATCAATCGCATTTCAATATTTGTCTTTTTAACATAGTCATTTTCAACATAATTCAATATGGATTTTGAAAGAGGGTTTTCAGCCGTATCAGGAATGGCCTCTTGAATGGATATAGCTGTAGCAGTATCGGCAGCCCAAGTATCTATCCATATATTGAGCTGTTTCCAGAATTCTAATGCATTTGTTGCAACTTCTGAATTTGGCTCAGGTCCTGCAGCAGCTGCCTGAGTAGCTACAAGCAATGTCTTTTTAGGAGCAATTTTAAGGACATCTGGTTCAAATGAATCTCTCTTAACAGGGTAGCGCCCATATCTCAATGCCAGCGGCAAACTGGTATCTTGTATAGAAAGCGGTTGAAATAGGAACATATTGTTTTTGTAAATAAGGCGACCCTGTAAATCGCCATTTTCCAATACAAATAATGAATTATTGATCGCCTTCATTAAAAGGCCCATCAATGTAGATTTGGGAATATTATTGAATGACTTATTGAATATATTTTGTATATCATCCCAAGTATACCAGACTTGAAGTCTAAATAACTTCTTTAGTTGTATTAACATTGCTTCTTCAGTAAATCGTGCAGCATATGTATCATACGTGCTAGTATCCTCTTTTAATCCCTTTATGTCAATTTCAGGTTTGCACGTGTATGTTGAACAGCGAATCCAGTCACATACAGGTGTGTAATCCCTATCATTCAATGAGACTTCAATGGGCTTACCTTGACTATCTATCATATCAACTGGGTCAAGACCGTTAATATAAATTGCATCGTGATTTAAATTACAATCTGCAGCGCCCTCTTTTATTGCACGACTGACGTTGCCCACTCTAGTTGCTTTATTCATTGCAGTTCTGTATGAATATAGGTCAATTGTTTCCTTATTAAGAGCTTCAGGAAATACATTCACATACATATTAATTGTGCAATTTTTTTGTTTGGGATCAAGTCCCTGATGAGAACAGTAGCGAATTCCACGACCGACAATCTGCTCGGCCTTTGACAAGTGAAACCACCCCTCTAAAATATGCACTTCGCGAATCGCCTTCAAATCGAGGCCCTCTCCTGCCACCTGTGAGCCTACGATTACCTTGATTTTAGAACCGTCTGAATTTTCAATGCCTCGTGCAGCATTTATTACTGCTGTATTATTGGGTGAAAGAGATACTGATTCCTTTTCAGCAGTATTTATATTTGTGGCTGTTAAAAGAGCATAATAGGCAGGTGAGAATTTGTGATTGTCTTCTGGGTCTACTGCTGGATGACTTAATTCTCTGTGGTGACACTTAGAGCATTGACGACCGCCAGGTGTTACACTTGATTTTTTAAACATCGGTGCAGAACGTCCCCATGGCGTATATCCATTCGCTTCTAAAAGAAGGCAAAATATAACTGCGCCATTTTCAACAAATCGACTGTATATAAATGATATGCCCTTGCAAGTCTGAACTGTTCGTAGAACCCTATTAAATTTGGGAGAAAAGACACCTAGTGTATTTATACCCATTCCCATCCATGTATAATTCGCTGTTGGGTCAGTCATATCATACTGCAGTAAGGTTGAAATGCGTGTTCCCTCAAAGGTTCCTGGAATTGCCCGAGCAGTAAACCAACTCTGAAACCCTTCACTCCCAGTTCTTCCTTCAACACCCATTCCTGGAAATATGCAATTTCCTGCCTGTAGAAGCGTATCAATTGTTCTTATACCAACCCCCTTAGTTGCAATAAGAGATTCAGTCATAGATTGTATAACTGTTAATGAATCTCTCGCTAATTCGCATTTAACCAAAGGGAGACGCATGACATCAGTTTTCTGACTTTCGGGTCTTATTTCAGTTGTTCCATTTGGGGCCATTTGAGGCCAAGTTAAAACCCGCTGCTCGATTGGAGGATCTAGCCGTGCAGGAAATGCACGCGGATTTTCACCACGCATAAAACTTACATGACCATTTGCTACCTCTATAATGCGCCTTTCAGATTCAGGCGTCAACTTCTCAATCATTCGACCTGGTTCTGACTCATCTTCAACCATGTGAAATTCAATATGCGAATCATTGAGCAGCCGTGATTCTTCAGCATGGTCCGCATGTAAGAGGAAGTTCAAGAGTGAAATAATCTCCCTGTAATTGTTATACATTGGCGTCGCCGTCATAAGAAGCAGCTTAATACCGTCACAAACTCTTAAGACTCTTCTCAACTGTGGAGCCAACTTCTTGCCTGCACTGGAATCACTGCGTTCATCTACGCCAATATCGTCTTGGTCGTCATCTCCAGCTTCATTTATCTCACGCATATTATGCGCCTCATCAACGATAATTAAGGATCCACTAAATTCTCTTTTCAGCAATGTCAATTCCAACTCTTTTTGTCTAGCTTCTGAAAGCGTAGATGGAATTTGACTGAGAATGTCGCGAACCATATTGCGAAATGCAGTATAGCCCATGATTGAATAGCGCTTATTAATAAGCTTATTCACTCTGAATTCGATACTTTTTGTTTCACGCTCATAGTATGTCTGAGTCAATTCAAGATAGCGATTACCTGTGCAGCCCTCGTGTTGATTTGGTGTATCGTCGTCCATGCCAAGTTTTACACGATTAATATCAAATATCGTCCTATAGAAACCACTCTGAATTGCTGGTGGTGCCAAGATATAGACTTTGTTTTTAGGACTTAGTTCAAGAAAGGTTTCAGCCGTTAGAATTGCAGTGCACGTTTTTCCAACTCCTACACCGTGATATAGCAACATTCCATTATACGGCGTTTTGGGCGACATGAATTGCGCTACAAATCGCTGAACAGTTGTATATTCAAATTCTTGTACCTCGCATACATTATCTTTTAATAGGTCGTCTGTTATCTTTGGTTGGAGAGATTCTCTGAATTCACGTTTCGCTAAAAGTTTAGCCAAAAAGCGTCCATCTTCAATATCTGGATAGAGGCCATCTTCATCATCAAGACGCTGAAGACCCTCTACAGGCCTATTCATCAATGAATTCATAGGTGACTTGGCAGTTGCAGTCTTCTTTAATTTGAATTGCTTCTTTGTTGCTGTCGTGCCGATTTGCTGGGATAACGTAGGCGTTGCTAATTGATTCAGTGCTAGAGATGCTGGAGTTGCAGCCTGTGGCTGTACAGGAGTTAGTGCAATTACACTTTCTGCTTCTGCTGGTGTAGTTGGTACCAACTCGCTCTCTTGTTGCCCCTCCGCCAAAATAGTTTGTGGAGCTTCTTGTATCATTGTGGGTGTTAAAGGTTCTGTTTCTTCTCTCACCTCTAGTCGCCGACTTGGTGTTTCTACAGACGAAGACATATTCCTCTTGCTGTTCTACTTCTTTATTTTCTGTTTTTTCCCCATGAAGGGTATAAGGTATGACTGGATAAAAATTTCTTAATATGTTTGCAAGCTGTACAAGTATGCCACGCTTTTCAACATTTTCTGGTCTAAGAATAATCAAGGCCTCGTCTAAATTCTTCCATGCCAGATTTCCAATCTCTCGTGTCATTTCAACGTTTGTTTTATTGAAACTAACTGCAGTCTGTCCAACATATTGTGCAATAAAATATGTGTGTCTATAGTTAATATTATTTGAGCCATAAAACTGTTCAATGAATGGTGATAGATTCACGATTTTCAATAAGTCGTTTTCATTAATACCCGTCTCCTCCTCCAATTCGCGGAATGCACACTGACTATCGGTCTCATATAGGTCTCTGCGACCCTTTGGAAATCCCCACTCTGGAGTTTCATATATAGCGGGTTCTTGCCGGAGAAGATCAGCAAGAGAATAAGATTCACCTTTTGTATTTGTTACACCTTGTCTTAGTTCTCCAAGTTTTTGCTTGGATATCGTTTTATTATTAGCATACTTTTGTGTCGTCTCAAAATCAGATCCCCAGAGATCATTCCATATCTTATCAAAATCATCCGTGAGGAGTCTTTCTCGCTCACTTATAGTCATTCCGTGAATCTGTTTACGAATATAGTCTGGTTCATTTAATTTATATTTTCCCCTCATTATATCCATAAATCCAAGAGTGTCTTTTCTTTGTATCATGAGAACTTGTGGAACAAGATTCGATGTTCCAGATGAATTAGACCCACTTTTACAAAAGTCTACTGGGGGTGTCCATATACCCGTTCGATTTATCCATCGGAATACGAGAACACCGTAACTTGAAACGGGTTCTACACATTGACGAAATACATGTCCGGATTTACCGCAATTTGAACATATACAATTTTCAGTTTGATATAATGCCATTTATTTAAGGCCCTGAATTATAATAGTGGAATGCGGCTTAGGTGCTAAAATCACTATATCCTGTATTATTAGATAGGATGCATATACCACCTGAGGTATGGGGACCATTTTTTTGGCACACAATTCATATTGCAGCACTTGGATATTCACAAGAGCCAAACTATAGTGAAAAAAAGGCGATGAAAGAGTTTTTTGAGTCTTTACAGACACTAATTCCTTGCCCAATCTGTCGCACGCATTACACCTCGCACATGGTAAAAATGCCCATAGGTCCATCGTTAGATTCACGTAAGGACCTTTTCCGTTGGACAATTGATCTTCATAATGACGTAAATACAATGTTGGGAAAACGCAGTTATACTGAAACCGAAGTGCTGCAATACTATAGTCGTCTGGGTGCGCGCGGCAAGAGTCCGGTTATTACAGCACAAGATTTCATGGAAGCTGACCAGCAGGCGATGTTGAAGGGCGCAATTGCAGGTATAGTAGTATCGGCAGTTCTTGGAGGGATTATCTTATATAATTTACCAAAGTCTAGTTAGAATGCCCGTCTCAGACGAGGATTTATTTGAGGGTGTACAGATTCCAAAACAAGCTGTACAAGCTGCAAAAATCACAGGTGTTAAACAGGTTATAGTGGAACCCAAATTAACTGAGGACCAAATCAAAGCTAGGGAAGGCACATATTTTAGTGAAAAAGATGCCGATACGATTTACGACTCCGACGTTGATATTTACGCAAAAGATCCAGAGGCACCCGGTGGAAAGAAGCTCATCGCCCGCCTACGTAAAAACGTCGTGCCACATGATATATTAAAAGTCGCATGGAAGAACTTCTATAATGCAGCATCTGCGTCAAGAAATCGTGGTGCTGCGGCTGGGCCGATTGATTTGAATAGTCCTTACTGGAAAAAGAGAAAGCCGACTGAAATATCTGGTCACTCGGCACGCTATATTGAGAATGGTAAGACAAGTAAGATGCGTGTAAATAATAATGTCTTCAGCAGTGTTCTCGGCTATTTCGAGCAGACTCCTTTCATGAAGCTTCCGTGCCGTCTTACATCATATACACAGAAATACTTTGAACAGTATAAGGCAGGCATTCCATATATTGAGGAAATCGACAAGCTTTTCAAGAAACTAGTTCCCGATCGCTATGCACCACAATATAAACAGGCTCATTCGAATCCCAGTTTTCAGATTGCAGATACGGCATTCTCATCTGTGACTATGAATCGCAATTTCCGCACTGGCCTTCACATGGATGATGGAGATATGCGGAAAGGCTTTTGCAACTTATCGGTCATTGAACGGGGCAAGTATCATGGAGGATACACGCTATTTCCAAGATATAAGATTGGCTTTGATTTAAGGACGGGAGATTTCCTAGCTATGGATGTACATGAATGGCATTGCAATACTGAAATGAGAGAGACAGCTGAAGATAAAGAGTTTAATAAGAAGCTACCTCAGATTTATTTGAATAATAAGGAGACAGGGACGCAAGGTGTTGATAAGCCATATAGTCGTCTATCGTTTGTTTGCTACTTGAGAGAGAAGTTAGTGAAGTGTAAGGCAAGTGAGTCTTTACCGTATTATAAGCGGAT
>Ga0214919_10006392_pt1 | contig 16228 bp, 15 predicted proteins | sample LL1503_MetaG_FD_177994 | JGI IMG/M metagenome (GOLD analysis project Ga0214919, IMG submission 177994) | Freshwater microbial communities from Lake Lanier, Atlanta, Georgia, United States - LL-1503 | ecosystem: Environmental > Aquatic > Freshwater > Lake | place: USA: Georgia | collected... | reverse complement strand
CCGAGCCAAAAAAAGCCCCTCGGTCTTGCATCAACCGATCCGCCCCCAATCGCGATGCCGCTTCATACATGCGCTGGTTCATCCACTGGTTGTAGTGGGCCATCAGTTGGGTGAATTCGGGGGTCATGACTTTTCCTTTTCAACCAAGGGGGAATCGTGAGCGATACACATTTAATTTACTTCGATTATTGGTGATTCATGAGAATGCAGGTGAAGATTTACCTGAGGCACTTTTTTCGCGCTCACCCTAGCCGCTGATGTGGCCCCTTGGGCATGCAGGCATACTGTGGGTCAAAGTCAGTCAACTCGACGCTGCCCCTTCGCAGTGGACGGGTAAGCCAGGGGTTCATCATGTTGCGTCGTTTGCTGTGGTTGTGTGTGGGTTTGTGGTGCGTGCAGTCGCCGTTGTGGGCGCAGGAGTGGCCGAGCAAGCCGATCCGTTTGATCGTGCCCTTTCCGGCCGGTGGCCCGACCGATTTGGTGGGCCGCGAAGCGGCCAACATCTTGCGTGACGAGCTCAAGCAAAGCGTGGTGGTGGAAAACCGCCCTGGTGGCAATGGCGTCACCGGTTTGGTGGCCTTGGCCAAAGCGCCGCCCGATGGCTACACGATTGGCTTGCTCGCCATCACCGCCGCCATTGCGCCGCATGTGGGCGAGCCGGGTTTTGATGCCTTCAAAGACTTTGCGCCCATCACCAATTTTGTGTCGATGACGCCGGTGCTCATTGCCAACAAAGACGCCCCTTTCAACAGTTTGGCTGAGATGCTCAAAGCGGCCAAGGCCGGGGCTAAATTTGCATACGGCACACCGGGCGTGGCGACCGTGCCGCACCTGGCTGCCGAGTTGCTGCAAAGCCAAGCCAGCGTCACTTTGCTGCATGTGCCCTACAAAGGTGCGACACAGCAAATCCAAGACCTGATTGGGGGCTCGACGCAACTGGACTTTCAAAGCTCGCTGGTGGTGGCCTTGCCACAAATCAAGGCCGGCAAGGTCAAAGCTTTGGCGGTGTTTTCTGCCAAGCGCTCACCGCAATTGCCCGACGTGCCCTCTGCGGCCGAGGCGGGTTACCCGGCCTTGGTGGTGCAACCTTGGTTTGGTTTTGGCGCACCGGCGGGCACCCCACCGGCACTGGTGCAAAAAATGCACGCAGCGCTGGTCAAGGGTTTGCAAAACCCCGAGGTGATCGAGCGCTTCACCAACATTGGGGCCACTTTGCACCCCAGCGCCTCTCCGGCCGAATTTGCCACCTACATCCGGCGCGAGCATGAGCGCTGGGGCAAGGTGATCAAAGACGCCAACATCAAACCCGAGTAAGCCGCAGCCACCTGGGCATGGTCGCACCCCGCTCACCCGCAAAGGGGTTCAGCCGTGAAAGGCCAACAATTCGGCAGCGGTCTCGTCAGGCAAGGCCTCGGGGATGAAGTGGCCGCAGGCCATGGCGCGGCCACTCAAAGGACCGCTGCACTGGGCTTGCCACAAGGCCATGGGGTCAAACAGGCGCTGCACCACGCCTTGCGCACCCCACAGCACATGCATGGGGCACATCACTTTGTCCCCGTTGGAACGGCTGGCGCGGTCATGCACCAAGTCGATGCTGGAGCCAGCCCGGTAGTCCTCGCAAGCGGTGTGGATGGCGGCGGGCAAGCCATTGGCGGCCAGCGCGGGGTGCGTGAAGCAGCGTTCATATTCGGCCAGCGCCTCGGGCTCGATGTGGCCCAGGCCGGCGCTGCCCCAACCGCCCAGCTTGGCATGCAGGTAGGCGAGAGGATTGCCCGCGATCATGGTCTCGGGCAAGGGCGCGGGTTGGGTCAAATGAAACCAGTGGTAATAGGCCTGGGCAAAGGCCATGTCGGTGGCGTTGTACATGTCCAGCGTGGGCGCGATGTCGAGCACGCTCAGGCCCAGCACCCGCTGTGGGTGGTCCAGCGCCAAGCGGTGGGCCACGCGCCCACCCCGGTCGTGGCCACTGAGGTGAAAGGCGTTCACGCCCAGCACATCGAGCAAGGCCACCACATCGCTGGCCATGGACCGCTTGCTGTGGTGGCTGTGGTCAGGCCCGCCCAGGCTGTGCGAGGAGTCGCCATAGCCGCGCAAGTCCGGCAGAACCAAAAAGAAGTGGTGCTGGAGTCGCTGCGCCACCCGGTGCCACATCACATGGGTTTGCGGAAAGCCATGCAACAGCACCAACACGGGCGCACCCAGTTTGCCGCCTGAGCGGTAGCACACCGTTTTCCCGTTGACCTCGGTGGTGTGGCGGGTGAAGCCTTCAAACCAAGCCATGTTCAGCCCCCTTTGTTTTGTCCCATCCATTGCAACAAACTGCGCAGGGCGTGTTGCACGGTGGCGCGGCGCACTTGGGCGCGGTCACCGTCAAAGTGTTGGCGCTCGGTTTTGACCCATGCGGTGTCGGCCCCCAGGGTGGGGCCGCTGTCGCTGGGCAAGGCCCAGGCAAAGCACACGGTGCCCACCGGGCGCGAGGCGCTGCCCCCGGTGGGGCCGGCCACACCCGTCACCGCCAGGCTGACTTGCGCTTTGGAATGGCGCAAGGCACCCAAAGCCATGGCCTGGGCCACGGGTTCGCTGACCGCACCCACCCGGGCAATCAGGGCCGCGTCCACACCCAGAGACTCATGCTTGGCGTCATTGGAGTAGGTGACAAACCCCCGCTCAAACCATTGGCTCGATCCGGCCAGTTCGGTGCAGGCCGCAGAGATCAGGCCACCGGTGCAACTCTCGGCAGTGGCCAGGCTCCAGCCGCGTTGCAGCAGGGCCTGGGCCAGTTGTGCGACCAAGGCGGGGGTGTCATCGGTGGGTGGGGTGTTCATGCGGTTGTCCTCCATAAAGCAATCACCAGCAGGGTGCACAAAGCGGCAACCAGGTCATCGAACATGATGCCAAAGCCGCCGCGCCAACCAAAGCCTTTGAATAAACGATCGGCCCAGCCCACCGGGCCAGGTTTGGCGGCATCGAAAAAGCGAAACAGCACAAAGGCCCACCACTGGGCCCAAAACCCGGCTGGCAGCAGCAACCACAGCACCAGCCAAAAAGCGACGATCTCGTCCCACACGATGTTGCCCGGGTCGCTCACGCCCAAGTTGCGGGCGGTGACGGTGCTGGCCCACCAACCGACAGGCAGGCTCAGGCCAATCAAGCAACCGAGTTGCATTGCATCAAAGTACAAATGCAGCACCACAAAACTGGCCCAGGCCCACAGCGTGCCCACAGTGCCGGGGGCCCACAGGCTCAGGCCCGCGCCAAATCCCATGGCGATGACGTGCGCGGGGTGGCGCATCATGAAGCGGCGGTCGATGGCGATGTTCATTCAGGCAAAGTGATCAAAGCTGGAGAGGGTGCGCACATCCATGGCGTGGCCTTGCGGGTCGCGCACCGTCAGCCCACTGGGGGTGATGCGGCCAATGCAGGTGACGGGCGTGGCGCTGGCATGGGACGCTGCCATCACGGCGGCGCGCTGCGCGGGCGCGGCGGTGAACAGCAATTCGTAATCGTCGCCCCCGGCCAAGCCGCAGACCAAGGTTTGGGCCCAGGGCAAGGCAGCCAAATCGGGGCAGTGGGCGGGCCAAGCGGCCTCGCCATCGCGGGCTTGGGCCAGCCAACGGGTGTCGATGTCTGCGCCCACCCCCGACGCCGTCAAGATGTGGCCCAGGTCACCGAGCAAGCCGTCGCTCAGGTCGATGGACGCATGCGCCACACCGCGCAGTGCTTGTCCCAGGGCCACGCGCGGCGTGGGTCGCTCCATGCGCTCGCGGGCGCGTTCAAAGGCGTTGCTGGGCAAGCGCAGCTTGCCGCGAAACACCTCCAAGGCCATGCGCGCTTGGCCCAGCACGCCGCTGATGTAAATGTCGTCGCCCACCTGGGCCGCGCTGCGCAGCAAGGCTTGGCCTGGGGGCAACTCGCCCCACACCGTGATGGTGATGGTCAATGGCCCACGGGTGGTGTCGCCGCCGATCAACTCGCAGCCGTGGATGTCGGCCAGCGCCCACAGGCCTTGGGCAAAACCGCTGAGCCAAGCCTCGTCGGCCTGGGGCAAGGCCAGCGCCAGGGTGAATGCGCAGGGTTTGGCACCACAAGCGGCCAGGTCGCTGAGGTTGACGGCCAAAGCCTTGTGGCCCAAGGCCACGGGGTCGACGGTGGACAAAAAGTGCCGGCCTTCAACCAGCATGTCGCTGGAGATGGCCAGGGCTTGGCCGGGGGTGGGCGACCAAATGGCGCAATCGTCGCCTACGCCGACTTGGGCACGCTGGGGCGGGCGTTTGAAATAACGCTCAATGAGCTCAAACTCGCCCATGTGGCCCGATCAGTGCAAGTTGCGAGAGCCGGGCTCGTGGCTCAAGGCATCCAGCACAAACATGGGGATGTCGACGTCAAACTTCTCGCCGTCTTCGGCCACACAAAAGTACTGGCCGTGCATGGTGCCGGTGGGGGTGCGCAAGCGCGTGCCGCTGGTGTACTCGAAGGACTCACCCGGGCGCAACAAGGGTTGGTGACCCACCACACCCAGACCACGCACTTTTTCGTGCAGGCCATGGGCATCGTTGATGTTCCAGGTGCGCGAGATCAGTTGCGCCGCCACTTCACCGGTGTTGCTGATGGTGATGGTGTAAGCGAACATGTACAGCGACTCGCTGGGGTCGGACTGGTCGGGCAAAAACTCCGGCGTGACGTCTACACGGAACTGGTATTTGGGCATGGTGCTCGGGCGCTAAGAGATGGCTGATTTTGTCCTATGAATGGAGGGTGCGTCAGGGGGTGAAATAATCGCCCCATGAAGACATCCACCTATCGCATCGCCCCTTCTATTTTGTCGGCCGACTTTGCCCGCTTGGGCGAAGAGGTGCGCAGCGTGATCCAAGCCGGTGCAGATTGGATTCACTTTGATGTGATGGACAACCATTATGTGCCCAACCTCACGTTTGGTCCCATGGTGTGCCAAGCCCTCAAGCCGCATGCCCTAACCGCCGCCGGCGTGCGCGTGCCCATTGATGTGCATTTGATGGTCTCTCCAGTGGACGAACTGGCCCAGGCCTTTGCCAAGGCCGGTGCCGACCTGATCAGCTTTCACCCCGACGCCAGCACCCATGTGCACCGCAGTGTGCAAGCCATTCAGGCCGCGGGTTGCCAAGTGGGCTTGGTGTTCAATCCAGCCGAACCACTGGACGTGCTCGATTGGTTGATCGACGACATTGACTTGATTTTGATCATGAGCGTCAACCCCGGGTTTGGCGGGCAAGGCTTCATTGGCTCGGCGCTGCGCAAGGTCGAGCAGGCGCGCGCGCGCATCCGCGCCAGCGGGCGCGACATTCGCTTGGAGGTCGACGGCGGCATCAAGCCCGACAACATCCGCCGGGTGGCCGATGCCGGGGCCGACACCTTTGTCGCGGGCAGCGCAATATTTGGTCAACCCGACTACGCCGCAGTCGTGCGCGCCATGCGCCAAGCGCTGGCCTGAGACAAAGCTTGCGCAAGCCGGTTGGCAGGCCAGCGCAATCGCACCGACGGATGGATGCAGGCCTTTCTCAGGCCGTGCCGCGCCACTTGCGCCAGCGCGCGCCCCAGCCCAGGCGCATGCCATCGAGCAGGCTGTAGACCACGGGGATGACCAGCAGGCTCAGCACGGTGGAGGTGATCAGACCGCCTATCACAGCGATCGACATGGGTGAGCGAAAGCTCGGATCGGCCAGCCCCCAGCCCAGGGCCAGCGGCAACATGCCCGCCCCCATGGCGATGGTGGTCATGATGATGGGGCGTGCACGTTTGTGGCAGGCGTCGATCAAGGCGTCCCAGCGGCCCATGCCCTGGTCGCGTTGGGCCACGATGGCGTACTCCACCAGCAAGATGGAGTTTTTGGTCGCTATGCCCATCAGCATGATCAAGCCAATCAAGGACGGCATGGAAAAGCTTTTATTGGCCAGCAGCAAGCCCACAAAAGCGCCACCCAACGACAAGGGCAATGCGGCCAAGATGGTCAGCGGGTGCAAAAAGCCCTTGAACAACAGCACCAGCACAATGTAGATGCACAGCACCCCGGTGAGCATGGCCAAGCCAAAGCTGGCAAACAACTCGCCCATGGCCTCTGCATCGCCCACCTCGACCACGGCAATCCCCGCGGGCAGATTTTTCACGGCGGCGAGGTTTTTCACTTGCTCGGTCACCTCACCCAGCGGCAGGCCGGACAGTTCAATTTCAAATTTGATGTTGCGCGAGCGGTCATAGCGGTCGATGACCGCCGGCCCCGAGCCCATGCCGATGTGCGCGACCTGGGCCAGCATGACCGGCCCGCGTTTGCCCGGCACACTGAGCCGCCCCAAGGTGTCGAGGTCTTGGCGTGCGTCGTCTTGCAGTTTGACCACGATGGGGATTTGGCGTTGGTCCAAGTTGAGTTTGGCCAGCCCCGCGTCGTAGTCGCCAGAGGTGGCAATGCGCAAAGTCTCGCCAATCGCCGCGCTGGTCACCCCCAGGTCAGCGGCCAGGGCGAAGTCGGGAACCACCACCACCTCGGGGCGCACCAGGCTGGCGCTGGACGCCACATTGCCCAAGCCGGGGATGAGCCGCAACTCGCGCTCGATGGCCTGCGCCGAGCTGAGCAGTGCCTCGCGGTTCTCACCGGTCAGCACCAAGATGTATTTTTCGCCCGAGCCACCCAAACCCACTTTGCTGCGCACCCCAGGCAAGGCGGTGAGTGCTTGGCGGATTTGCTGCTCAATGACTTGCTTGCGTGGGCGTTGTCCGCGCTCGCTCATCAACAAGGTGAGGGTGGCTTTGCGGGTCTCGGCCGCACCCGATGGGTCAAACGGATCGGCACCGGCTGCGCCACCACCAATGGTGGTGTAAATGCTTTTGACGTGGGGCACTTGGCTGACCAGTTTGCGCGCGGCCTCTGCGCTGGCCTGGGTTTGGGCCAGTTTGGTGCCCGGGGGCAGCTCCAGGTAAATTTGGGTCTGGCTGTTGTCATCGGGCGGTATGAAGCCCGTGGGCAACAAAGGCACCAAGGACAGAGAGCCGACAAAAAACGCCAGCGCACCCAGCACCGTCCACCAGCGGTGGCGCAAACACCACTGGGCCATGCGCAGGTAGCGCGCCATCCATGCCGGTGGCGACTCGGCATGCACGATGGGGCGCAGCATGTAGGCCGCCATCATGGGGGTGAGCACCCGCGCCACCAGCAAAGAGGCAAACACCGCCAGCGACGCCGTCCAGCCAAACTGTTTGAAAAACTTGCCTGGTACGCCCGCCATGAAAGCGGTGGGCAAAAAAACCGCGATCAAGGTGAACGTGGTGGCGATCACAGCCAGTCCAATTTCGTCGGCCGCTTCCATCGCGGCTTGGTAAGGGGTTTTGCCCATGCGCAAATGGCGCACGATGTTTTCCACCTCGACGATGGCGTCGTCCACCAAAATACCCACCACCAGCGACAAGGCCAACAAAGTGACCACGTTGATGGAAAAGCCCAAGGCATGCATGCCGATGAAGGCCGGTATCACCGACAAAGGCAAGGCCACGGCAGACACAAAGGTGGCCCGCCAGTCACGCAAAAACAGCCACACCACCAGCACCGCCAAGATGGCCCCTTCGTAGAGCAAATGCAAAGAGCCCTGGTACTCCTCGGCCACGGGCGTGACAAAGTCAAACGCCTCGGTCATTTCGATGTCGGGGTGGGTGGCACGCAACTCAGAGAGCACTTTTTTGACCGCTTGGCCGACCTCGATTTCACTGGCCCCGCGGCTGCGCGAGACCTCAAAGCCCACCACAGGTTGGCCATTGAGTTGGGCCGCAGAGCGCGGCTCGGCCACGGTGTCGCTGATGCTGGCCACTTGGTCCAAGCGCAGGCGTCGCCCATCGGCCAAGGTCAAAGACATGCGCGCCAGGGCTTGTGCATCAGCCACATTGCCCAAGGTGCGCACCGGTTGTTCACCCCCGGCCACATCGGTGCGCCCGCCCGAGCTGTCGGACTGCATTTGCTTGAGTTGGCGCGAGATATCGGCCGCGCTGGCATTGAGCGCTTGCAGTCGCTGCGGGTCCAGGGCAATGTGAATTTGGCGCTCCACACCGCCCACCCGGTTGACCGCGCCCACGCCGCGCACCGACAACAGTTTGCGGGCAATTTGGTCATCGACAAACCAAGACAGGGCTTCGCTGTCCATGCGGCTCGACCGCAAGGTGTAGGCCAAGATGGGTTGACCGGCCAGGTCCAGCTTGGTGATGACCGGGTCTTTCATGTCGCCGGGCAAGTCGCTGCGGATGCGGTTGACCGCAGAGCGCACATCGTCTAAGGCCTCTTGGATGGGTTTTTCCAAGCGGAACTCGGCGCTGATGGTGGCGCTGCCGTCTTGCACCCGGGTCGTGATGTGCTTCAAGCCTTGCAGCGCGGCGATGGTGTTTTCGATCTTGCGTGCCACCTCGGTTTCCATTTGCGCCGGTGCTGTGCCGGGCAAGCTGGCGGTGACGGTGATGGTGGGCAGGTCGATGTCGGGAAAGTTTTGCACCTTCATCGAACCGAAGGACACCATGCCTGCAAAGCAGAGCATGACAAACAGCATGACCGCAGGGATCGGGTTTTTGATCGACCAAGAGGAGACGTTGATCATGGGGCGACCCGAACCACATCACCTTCGTTCAAAAAGCCGGCCCCTTGGGTGACCAACTTGACGCCCTCAGACAGGCCCTGGGTGATTTCAATGTGTTCGCCCACTCGGCGGCCGGTTTGCACCTTGATCAGGCCCACGCGGTTGTCGGCTTTGAGTTGCATGACAAAGTTAAAACCATCGCGGCTGACCACAGCCAGGGCCGGCACAGTCAAGGCGCGGCTGGCGCCTTGCTCGATGCTGCCGCTGGCATACATGCCCGCCAATGCCGGGGCTTGACCCGCGCTGGCGGCTTGCAAGTCCACATAGACCAGGGCTTGGCGGGTTTGCGGATCCACGGTGGGGCCGAGCATGCGCACCCGACCCGTCAAGCTCGCACCGCTGGCGGTCAAAATGCGCGCACCCATACCGGGCTTGATGGCCCCCAACTCGCTGGCCGTGACTTCGGCGCGCCACTCCAGCCGACCCTGGCGGATCAGGCGAAACAACTCGGTGCCCGGCGCGAGCACGGCGCCCACCGATGCGCTGCGCGCGGCAATGATGCCGCTGTCGGGGGAGAGCACCTGGGTTTGCTGCAAGCGCAATAGCTGGCTGTCCACACTGGCTTTGGTGGCCGCCACGCGGGCCACGGCGGTTTCTTCGGCGGTGATGTATTGCACAAACTGCTGGGCGCTGATCACCCCCGTGGGTTGCAGGCCGCGCGCGCGCTCGGCATTGGCGCGGGCTTCGTTGGCCGCGGCTTGGGCTTGGCTCAAGTTGGCCTGGGCCTGGGCCAAGTCGGCTTGCACGGGCGCGGCATTGAACACCGCCAGGACCTGGCCGGCCTTGACCACATCGCCCACATTGACCCGCACCTCGGTCAGGCGCAAACCACCGATTTCGGTGCCCACGCTGGCTTCTTGCCAAGCGGCGATGTTGCCGTTGGCTTTGGTTTGCATGGGCAAGGTTTGCACGCTGGGGCTGCCCACCGAGACGGTGAGGGCCGGTTTGGCTGGTGCGGGTTGGGGGGCTTGGGCCATGCTTGCGCCGGCAAAAACGAGCCAACCCAGGCAGACCGAAGTGGAAAGCCAAAGGTTGGGGTATCGGGCACGCTGGCGTGCGCTTGTGGGGAATGTCATGGGTGCTTTGGCGTTCATTAAAACAAACGCACATCAGTAAGAAGACCCTAGTTTAAAGCGGCATGTTTGCTCTGACAGGGGGGCAGGTCAATGACCTTGTGCCGATTCGACCCTGGCCGCTGGGCTAGCATGCGGGCCTGCGACCCCACTGGAGACTTGCCCATGGCCATCCAAGCCATCATGATCGACCTCGATGGCACCTTGGTGCACACCTTGGGGGACTTTGCCGCGGCCATCAACCGCATGTTGGGCGATATGGATTTGCCACTGGCCACCACAGAGGTGGTGGCGCACGCGGTGGGGCAGGGGTCCGAACATTTGATCCGCAGCGTGCTTGACCACCAACTGGGCTTGCCCGGTCAACAGCGTTGCGCAGGCCGATCGGTGGACAACCTGTATGAGCCCGCATGGCAGCGCTACCAGCACCATTACGCCCGGCTCAATGGGCAGCATTCCGAGGTGTACCCGGGGGTGCTTGAGGCCTTGCAATCTTGGCGCAGCATGGGTTTGCCCATGGCTTGCCTGACCAACAAACCCGTGGCGTTTGCCAACGACTTGTTGCAGGCCAAGGGCTTGCATGGGTTTTTTCGGTGGGTGTTTGGCGGGGATTCGTTTGCGCGCAAAAAACCCGACCCCTTGCCCTTGTTAGAAGCCTGTCGCGCCTTGGGCAGCGAACCTGTGCGCACCTTGATGGTGGGGGACTCGCGCAACGATGCCCAGGCCGCCGATGCGGCGGGTTGCCCTTTGGTGCTGGTGACCTATGGTTACAACCATGGCGAGCCCATCCATGCCGTGCCCGCCTTGGCGCATGTGGACAACTGCCAGCAGATCCACGATGGCCAATCTTGGGTGTGGCTGCGCGCGCCCGCACCATGAGCTTGGACGCGTTTGGTACACTGCGCGCCATGTTCATACACCGCATCACCATCACAGGTTGCAGCGACCGGGGAGCTTGGCCCTGGCGTCGCCGCGTTGACCTGGCCGTGCGGGCGCATTGAACCTTTTCCCCTCGGCCTCCCACATCACCCTTGACCCATTGACGGGTCTTTCCTTGGATTGAATGCCCCTGTGGGGCTGAGCTGTGGAGGCTCTCTGTGATCACCGAACTCGAATACAAAAGCCTGGCCTTGCAAGGCCATAACCGCATTCCCCTCATGGCCGAGGCGTTTGCCGATTTGGAAACCCCGCTGTCGCTCTACCTCAAGCTGGCTTTTGCCAAAGATGGTGGCAAGTACAGTTTTTTGCTGGAGTCCGTCGTGGGCGGCGAGCGTTTTGGGCGCTACAGCTTCATCGGATTGCCCGCCCGCACCTGGTTGCGCTCAAACGGTTTTGGCAACAAGGCCATCACCGAGGTGGTCAAAGACGGGGTGGTGGTGGAGACCGACCACGGCAACCCCTTGGACTTCATCGACCGCTATCAAAAACGCTTCAAGGTCGCGCTGCGACCGGGCATGCCGCGTTTTTGTGGTGGTTTGGCGGGTTATTTTGGTTATGACACGGTGCGCCACATCGAGAAAAAGTTGGCAACCACTTGTCCGCCCGATAGCCTGGGCTGCCCCGACATCATGCTGCTGCAAACCGAGGAGTTGGCCGTCATCGACAACCTGTCGGGTAAGCTGTATTTGATGGTCTATACCGACCCCGGTGAGGTCGAAGCCTATGCCAACGGCAAAAAACGCTTGCGCGAACTCAAAGACTTGCTCAAATACTCGGTCAGCGCGCCGCAGTTGCGACCCAGCGCCAGCCACCCGGTGGAGCGCGAATTCGCCAAGGCCGACTATTTAAAAGCGGTTGAGCGCGCCAAAGGCTTGATTGAGGCGGGCGACTTCATGCAGGTGCAAGTGGGCCAGCGTTTGAAAAAACGCTATACCGAAAGCCCTTTGTCGCTGTACCGCGCTTTGCGCTCGCTCAACCCCAGCCCCTATATGTATTACTACCACCTGGGCGACTTCCATGTGGTGGGGGCGTCACCTGAAATTTTGGTGCGCTTGGAGCAGGTCAGCGCCCAAGGTGATGCTGGCCAGTCTGCTCGGGGGCGCAAGGTCACCATTCGGCCGCTGGCGGGTACCCGCCCGCGCGGGGCCACCCCCGAGGCCGACAAAGCCATCGAGCAAGAGTTGATGCACGACCCCAAAGAGCGCGCCGAGCATGTGATGCTCATTGACTTGGCGCGCAACGACATTGGCCGCATCGCCCAGGTCGGCAGCGTCAAAGTGACTGAAGCTTTTGTGGTCGAGCGCTACAGCCATGTGATGCACATTGTCAGCAACGTCGAAGGTGTGCTGCGCGAAGGCGTGGACAACATGGACGTGCTCAAGGCGGCTTTTCCCGCGGGCACCTTGAGTGGCGCGCCCAAGGTGCATGCAATGGAGTTAATTGACCAACTTGAACCGACCAAGCGCGGCATTTACGGGGGTGCATGCGGCTACATCAGCTTTGCGGGCGACATGGACCTGGCCATTGCCATTCGCACCGGCATCATCAAAGACAACACCTTGTATGTGCAAGCCGCTGCCGGAGTGGTCGCCGATTCGGTGCCTGAGATGGAGTGGCGCGAAACCGAACACAAGGCGCGCGCCTTGTTGCGCGCCAGCGAGTTGGTCGAGGAGGGCTTGGAATGAAGCTCTTGATGATCGACAACTACGACAGTTTCACCTACAACATCGTGCAGTATTTTGGCGAGTTGGGTGCAACCGTGGAGGTCTACCGCAACGATGAAATCACGCTGAATGACATTGCCCAGCGGTGCCCGACCCATTTGGTGGTCTCGCCGGGCCCTTGTGCGCCCGACCAAGCCGGTATTTCGGTGGTCGCGATCCGCCACTTCATGGGCAAGTTGCCCATCTTGGGTGTGTGTTTGGGGCACCAAAGCATAGGCGCGGCCGTGGGTGCGCGCATTGTGCGGGCCCAACAACTCATGCATGGCAAAACGTCCACCATCACGACCACAGGCGAGGGGGTGTTTGCCGGTTTGCCCAATCGTTTGGTGGTCAACCGCTACCACTCATTGGCCATTGAGCGGGCCACGTGCCCGGCTGAATTGGTGGTCACGGCGTGGAGCGATGATGGTGAAATCATGGGCGTGCGCCACCGCGATTTGCCTTTGCAGGGCGTGCAGTTTCACCCCGAATCCATTTTGTCTGAGCATGGCCATGCGATGCTGCGCAACTTTCTCACAGGTGCCGCATGAATCGGTTGGACTTGCCCTGTGACAGAGTGACTTGGCCAAGCGCTGCGCCCCATTCCAAATCCATCAACCTTTTTACTTTATGAACCCCATGAGCCCCCAGGAGAACACCATGCCCATCACCCCTGTTGAAGCGCTGCAGCGCACCATTGAGCACCGCGAAATCTTTCATGACGAAATGCTCAAGGTGGTGCGCATGATCATGAGCGGTGAGTTGTCCCCCGTCATGATGGCCGCCTTGATCACCGGCTTGCGGGTGAAAAAAGAAACCATTGGCGAGATCACGGCGGCGGCCCAGGTCATGCGCGAGTTCTCGACCAAAGTGCATGTCAGTGACACGCGGCACTTGGTGGACATCGTGGGCACCGGTGGCGATGGGTCGCACACGTTCAATATTTCCACCTGCACCATGTTTGTGGCCGCAGCAGCTGGTGCCAAAGTGAGCAAGCACGGCGGGCGCAGCGTGAGCAGCAAAAGCGGCAGCGCCGACGTGTTGGAGAGTTTGGGCGTCAACATCCAACTCAAGCCCGAGGCCATTTCGCGTTGCATCGAGCAAGTGGGCATTGGCTTTATGTTTGCTCCCAATCACCACCCGGCGATGAAAAACGTCGCCCCCGTGCGCAAAGAGTTGGGGGTGCGCACCATTTTCAACATCTTGGGCCCGCTGACCAACCCGGCCTCGGCGCCCAACATCTTGATGGGGGTGTTTCACTCCGACCTGGTGGGCATCCAGGTGCGTGCTTTGCAGCGCCTGGGGGCAGAGCATGCTTTGGTGGTCTATGGGCGCGACGGCATGGACGAGGTCTCCCTCGGTGCAGCCACCTTGGTGGGTGAACTTAAAAACGGCGAAATATCCGAGTATGAAATCCACCCCGAAGACTTTGGCTTGACCATGGTCAGCAACCGCGCCTTGCGCGTGGAAACCCCTGAGGCCTCGAGCGATATGTTGCGCGGCGTGTTGCTCAACCAAGCTGGGCCGGCGCGTGACATCGTCATCTTCAACGCGGGGGTGGCCTTGTATGCGGCCAACGTGGCCCCCGACATTGCCCAGGGCTTGGTGCTGGCCCGTCAGGCCATCGAATCGGGCCAGGCCATGCAAAGATTGGAGCAACTCATCAGCACCACCCAAAGTTTGGGGGCATAAACCATGTCCGATATCCTGAAAAAAATTGTGGCCACCAAGCACGAAGAGGTCGCCAGCGCCATGCGCAACAAGTCGCTGATACAAATGCGTGCCGATGCCGAAAGCCGGGTGCTCACGCGCGATTTCGTGGGGGCATTGCGCGCCAAAATTGCCGCAGGCCAACCCGCTGTGATCGCTGAAGTCAAAAAAGCCAGCCCCTCCAAAGGGGTGTTGCGGGCCGACTTTGTGCCGGCTGACATTGCCCAAAGTTATGCCCAAGGCGATGGTGCCATGAGTGCCGCTTGTCTGTCGGTGTTGACCGACCGCACTTACTTCCAAGGGGGGGTGGACGACTTGAAACAAGCGCGCGCTTCGTGCGATTTACCGGTGCTGCGCAAGGACTTCATGGTCGACGCCTACCAAATCTATCAAGCACGGGCCATGGGAGCCGATTGCATTTTGCTCATCGCCGCTTGTTTGGACGACGCCCAAATGGCCGATATGGAAGCCGTGGCCCATGCGCTGGACATGGCCGTCTTGGTCGAGGTGCATGACCGCGTCGAAATGACCCGCGCCTTGAAGCTCAACACGCCGTTGCTGGGGGTCAACAACCGCAACTTGCACACCTTTGACGTGGCCCTGGAGACCACCTTGGATTTGCTCAAAGAGGTGCCTGCCAACCGTTTGTTGGTCACTGAGAGTGGTATTCAAACCCGCGAAGACGTGCTGTGCTTGCGTCAAGCGGGGGTGCAAGCTTTTTTGGTGGGCGAAGCCTTCATGCGTGCGCCCGACCCGGGCTTGGCGCTGGCGGAATTGTTTCAAGCCTAGGCCCAGGGCGCTTGCATCCACACAATATGCAAACACCGCTGTGGGATGAACCTCCCCTGCATTCAGGGGGTTTGCGGCATTGGCCGCCTGACGCGCAAGGTGTGTTGCCCGGTGAGTTGGGCGCAACGCCTTTGGACCCGGCCTGGCAAGTGCTGTGGCAGGCTTTTTCAAGCAGTTCGACAGGCCATTCGCTCGCCACTTTTTTGCGTCAACGCCTCAACGAGGGGGCAGTGGTTTATCCCAGTGACCCACTGCGGGCCCTGCGTCACACCCCGTTGCGGGCTGTGAAAGTGCTGATCTTGGGGCAAGACCCTTATCACGGCCCGGGGCAAGCCGAGGGGTTGGCTTTTTCTGTCGCACCCGGTGTCAAGATACCCCCTTCATTGCGCAATATCGTGCAAGAGGTGCGCCGTGATGTGGGTTTGGGCGCTCCTTCGCATGGATCGCTGATCGGTTGGGCCCAGCGCGGTGTGTTGTTGCTCAACACCTGCTGGAGCGTGGACCAGGGCCATGCGGGCAGCCATGCGGGCAAAGGTTGGGAGGCGCTCACTGACGAAATAATCAATGCTATTGCTTTATCAGCCCCCGTTTGCGTCTATCTTTTATGGGGTGCCCATGCCCAATCCAAGGCCGCGCCCATTGAATGCGCGGCTCGACAAGCCGGGCAAAAACACCTGGTGCTCATGGCGAACCACCCTTCGCCTCTTTCGGCGCGCCGTCCGCCTGCGCCTTTTGTGGGTTGTGGTCATTTTTCGACAACCCAAAAATGGTTGCAAGGACAAGGCATCGACTGGCACTGGGGTTGGGCCCCAGATGGGGACGCAGGTGCCCCAGCAATGGCGCTCAAAGGTGAAAATATGCTATAGTGCGCGGTTCGGCGGAGGGGTGCCCGAGTGGCTAAAGGGGGCAGACTGTAAATCTGTTGGCTTACGCCTACGCTGGTTCGAATCCAGCCTCCTCCACCATCGCAAAGACGTGACTTTGGGTGACCTGCGACTGTGAGGGTGCAAGCCTGATGCGGGAGTAGTTCAATGGTAGAACCTTAGCCTTCCAAGCTAATGACGCGGGTTCGATTCCCGTCTCCCGCTCCATGTCTTTGAGGTTGTCGGTTGGTTGAATGCCCATGTGGCTCAGTGGTAGAGCACTCCCTTGGTAAGGGAGAGGTCGCGGGTCCGATTCCCGCCATGGGCACCAGTTTTTTTGGTGCAGTGGCACTTTTTGATGTGCTTTTTTTTCGGAGTCGATAAATGGCAAAAGGCAAGTTTGAGCGGACCAAACCGCACGTGAACGTGGGCACGATTGGCCACGTTGACCATGGCAAGACGACGCTGACGGCGGCGATCACGACGATTTTGTCGGCGAAGTTTGGTGG
>Ga0214919_10006390_pt1 | contig 16233 bp, 11 predicted proteins | sample LL1503_MetaG_FD_177994 | JGI IMG/M metagenome (GOLD analysis project Ga0214919, IMG submission 177994) | Freshwater microbial communities from Lake Lanier, Atlanta, Georgia, United States - LL-1503 | ecosystem: Environmental > Aquatic > Freshwater > Lake | place: USA: Georgia | collected... | reverse complement strand
CCCATCCGGGATACATATCAAGTGTTTCTATCCCTCCATACTTAAGGATATCAAATGTATCTGATTGCATGTGTTCTTTCATTAATATTCGGTCGTACATAAAGATACCTTGATACGGGTTTTTGAGATTGAGATAACTATAATGACGATTATCTACTGTTAATACGGGAGTCTGATTTAAAATAATATTTTCTGTGAGATCTGTACTTCTCCAGGATTTAAATATACTATTGTATTCAACTCTTAAAAAAGACGGATAAAATCCTGTTCCTTCTAATCTTTGCCTGTGTTCCAACCAATAATCAATGTTATTTTTTCTAACTTCAATATCATCTTCGCTGCAAATAAAATGAGTATATTGTAAATCATTAAATTTCTGTTTAAATACTTGTTTGTGTCCCCAGGTCAGTAGCCACGGATGTGGGAGGTTTGGAAACGAAACGATTTTTATTTGGAAATTATGTGACTGCAGTGGGAAATTGGTTTCAAGTAATTTTATTTTATCTTGATGTGCTTCGTCTGTAATAATATTAACTTCTATGTCGCAAAGCATTTGACTGTAAGATGCAAGTACTTGTCTTAGATATTGTTGCCTTGTCTCTCTATATGAATGAGTCATACAGATTAGAATTTTCATCACGATTTTATATTTGATTTTTGTATGTTGTAATACTATCTTGCTCCATGACTTCATGGTCGTAATGTGTTGATTTTGCGATTGAAATCATGAATTCAACCTTATTGATGGACACCCTATGGCGTTGAATTTAGCGCAGCTCTGCCAAAACCCTTTCCAGCGACACATCACTTTTTGCCACAGTCGTTGATAAATTCAAGCTCGCTCTTGCCGCCATTTGCCGAGCAGGCATCACTGTTGGAAAAAGTAGCTACATTCAAAGAAAACCTCTTGGTTGAGTCGCGCGAATGCGTCGCCTGCGCAGTAGATTTACTGTTGGCGTGCGGCATCACGAGATGCTAAGCGAATATTTGATTTTTTCGGCTGAAATTACTTTCGGCTGGATAGGGGACCGTATAACAATTACACTTTACTCATTAATGTCTGAAGATGAGCCCCACGCCATTCTTGACTCAGAATCTGGAAAGAGCCCTTAAAACCATAACCATGGGTCGCAGCCCAGCGGTTCACATTATCAAAATATAGAGTGAAGGTCTCTTCTGTAATGAAATTTACATGCGTCGGATCTCTAAATACTACCGGATTTGGAAATGCTGGTGTAAACGACAAAAATTGACCTTGAGGCTTCAACACCCTCCATACTTCATTCATTAGCTCAACAAATGCGTTTCTCCTATGAGGTACATAGATAAGCCTAGGTATGTGTTCTAAGAAGTCTACGGCTGAAACGAAATCAAAATAGTCATCAGGGAAGGGGATGGGATCTACGGCAAGATCTGCACTCACTATATTTAAGTCCAGATCATCCCTAACGTCAATTCCAAAAACCTCTGTCGCATTAAATAAATTTCTAGGAGTTAATCCGCATCCAATATCTAAAGATCTACTCATATTGTCTTCCTTCATTGTTCAAAAAACTGATGGTTGATGCTTAGTATACGGAAATGGAGTCCAAGCTTTCACAATTAATTTTATATTTTAATTAATTTTCAAAAATATTGTGTTGGCTTTTGATTTTGAAGACGTATTATTTTTGATAAAAATTATGGATTTGTTATTAGTAAATGAGGTTACAAAATTGAACTTAGTATTTCACTAAAAATAACAATGCCTTCGAAATTCAACGATAATTACTCAATACTTCCTCCCAAAATTCCCTATCGTACTCATACAATTTATGGAATCCCATCGGATGATTGCCAGTTATATTAATAATTTCACGAGCACTAACCTCTAATGAAAATGCTGCAGCGTCAGCCAACGTAGCTATTCGGTATTCTTTGTCGATTAATCCCAGTAAACCGAACATTACATCTTCAAAGGCGCCATCATATTCTGATATTATCTGATCATATCTCTTCAAGACTGAAATCGTATTTTTAACATTGCGCAAACTAAGCCCTCCATTTCCAACCTCGAGCTCGAAACGGGCTCCCTTTAAATGCGGTTTATTTGAGAAGTTGGGCTGAAAAATTACCTTACGCGGCCATGGCGCTCCAATATAATCTAATTGACGACTAGCCCAATAAGATAAATCATCTCGGATAACAATCGCATCCGTCTGGCATATTAATATATATTCATAGGGCAAAAATCTCTCATATAATTCTGTAGTCAACATCCAATCATTATAATTTTTGAAGCTTTCAAACCGGTCGTTTGGAAAAAAAATTTGATTAGCATTGTATTTTCTTAAATATTCACTCAGATTTACAGAATCAGGAGTGACGAAGAAAATGTCTCTATTTTTTAAATTTTTAAAAGTAACTTCAATGCATATTTTTTCATCTGCAGAGAAAACTGATTTATGAGTCGGTACAACTATAGCACATTCTTTAAGATTATTATTGTTTTCTAACACAACTCTACCCATTTGAGTTTAATTGAAAAAATCTTATGTTAATATTAATTTACTTGTAGTCAAAAGACTTTATTCTTCCAGGTCTCAGGGGTTAATTCATTAACTATTTCTACGTCCAAATGATATCTAAATTTTTTCGGACCTCTAGCTCTAATATAGTCAATCATTTTAGATAATCCTAATTCAAGACTAACTTGTGTATTGTAATTTAAGAGCTTGCGCGCCTTATCAGAACTGCAATATGCATTTTTAACTTCCTGTGGCCGTCCTTTAAAATATATAGGGTTTATATTAAAATTTAACTGCGCGCCGATTATTTCGGCTAGTTTATTTATCGTTATGAATTGCTCGTCGGGTCCGATATTTATTGTTTCAGAAAGAACATTATCCTGGGTTACTAATCTTTCCAAACAAAATATACAATCCTCAATAAATGAAAAGCAACGTAGTTGGTTTCCGTCGCCATATATTATTGGCTGTCTGCCTTGCAGCATCAAATTAATCATTATGCTGGCTACATTTCTAAATGGATCATCATATTTTTGTCTAGGTCCTATTATATTATGAGGGACTGCAATGACATATTCTATGCCGTGTGTTTCGCAAATATTTTTAGTTAATTGTTCTGCCGCGACCTTCGCTATTCCATAGGGGTCTTGTGGGCGAACTGGAAAGTCTTCACGGTAAGGCATAATTTCGCTTTCGCCATATCTAGCCATACTTGAGCAATAAATAAATCTCTTTACTCCCGCCTGGACACTCGCACTTAATACGGTGGCTGTTATCTGAGTTGTGTTCTGCACGACCAGGTGTGGGGAAAAAACACTTAACCCTTCATATGCGGTACATGCCGCGTGGACCACCACATCAACATCCTGAAGCATATTTTTCATTGTATTCAGATATTGACAATCGACTTGATGAAAGTCCACCTCATCCGGAACATTATCTAGATAACCACCAATTAAATTGTCATTGCCTGCTACCTTCCACCCAAGCCTTAAAAAATGATCCGCCAAATGACTTCCAAGGAAACCAGCGACACCAGTAATAAATATTTTTTTGTTCATATCATTTATATAAAAAGGCAGATTCAAGTTACATGTCCACCATTATGCGACTATAGAAAAAACTCTTCTGTTGGAGTTTTAAATCCCAATCGTTTGCTGGGGTGGTTATTCAACAGATCATTTTAATTTCCTGGTCATTGATGTATTCCAGAAGGCGCTTAGTGGACACCTATTGGCACAGTAAGCCGTTGAAGTTCTCGCTAGTCCCGCGGGCCCTGCCGGCAGAAGGTTTAGCAAAGTAACCTGTGCTCCCCAATGCTTCGTAAACACTACCGTACCCGCATAACTCGTTGCGAGGGTCCTGTCTATGGCTTTAAACGGCCTGAGAGCGCTACTGATCGACTGGCTTACTAGGCCGTGTGTCTTGTTTGCAACATTGCTTATGACCTCATGCCCACTTTTGCGCTCCACACCCGTGACGATGGTTTGCTTGTTGTTGGTTTCAATGAAGGTGCCACATTTCTGAGGACCTCCTTGCTTGCGACCACCATTGTGCGCCGGGCGCTCGCTTAGCGGCCCGAGTTTGGGCGTTGGCTCTAGGTAATCTCGCCCATTGCCGCAGCGTTTTCGCTTTTGCTTGTGACAACGCAAGTTAAACCACAGTTTGCCGCCCTTATTCTTGTCGGTATAAACGTGCTGGTAAAGCGTCTCGTGCCATACTGTCAGACGGCTAGCGACCTGCTCGGGGCACCACTGCAATTGAAACTGTTTGTCCACCCAGGGCGCAACCGTGCACTCATTGCAACTTTGCTCGGGCCGTTCAATCGTCAGTTCAGTGGTTTGCTTTGGGCCGTAGTCCCGAGAGTCAGCATTGCGGTGCAATTCACGGCAGACCGTAGCCTTATGGCTTCCAATCAGGCTAGCGATTTGAGTTATGCTGAGAGGGGATTTCATACGGGTTGGTATTCTGGTATCTTTCAATTTGGTTGAGGAATTTGTAATTCATCGGGTAACTTAGACTTGCGCGTTCAGGAGCCTTAAATACTAAACATCCTCAGGCGCCTTCTTGCGATTGGTCAACGTTGCACTTCGTGCTTGAATTCGCCATTCCATTCATTGAAATCACTGATCCTAATTTATTTACTAAAAAAGACATTGATTCACCACTCATCTCCAACTACATTCCTTTGGAGGGAAATGTAACACCTATTTTAAACTCTGTCGCTATATTAATCGAGCATGCCTGTGGCGCGCAGCAGGTGTTGGTGCTCAGCAAATCAGGCTACGCCGGTAATCCCCCCGCCAGACCATAGGCCCCAGAAGCAGAATTTTCCACATAGGAATTTCTACATGAAGAAGTCAAGATTTACAGACAGCCAGATCATGGCTGCGCTCAAACGGGTTGAAGCCGGCCTGCCAGTACCTGGGATTTGCCGGGAACTGGGCATTAGCAGCGCCACGTTTTACAAGTGGCGAGCCAGGTTTGGCGGCATGGACACCTCCATGATGGCGCGCATGAAGGAGCTAGAAGACGAGACCGTCTTATAGACCGCCTCTGGTCTAATTGAAAATCTTTGTTAATTCTCAATTTGAAGTCAAAATTCATATTTTGGTTAGATGCTTGCAAAATACGAAATAGTCTTTTCCAGCCCTTGCTGCAGCGCAATGGTGGGCTCCCATTGCAGCATTTTTTTAGCCAAGGTCAAATCGGGGCGCCTTTGGCGCGGGTCGTCTGAGGGGATTGGAAGATGGCAAATTTTGGATGTACTACCGGTAAGTATCAGAACCTCGTTGGCTAGCTCTGCCATGGTGAACTCTTGCGGGTTGCCGATGTTGACTGGACCGGGAAAATCGTCGGGCGTATCCATCATGCGCAACATGGCATCTAGCAGGTCATCGACATAGCAAAAGCTGCGCGTCTGCTGGCCGTCACCATAGAGGGTGATGTCTTCGCCCCGCAGCGCTTGCATAATGAAATTGCTCACCACACGCCCATCATTGGGGTGCATACGTGGGCCGTAGGTGTTGAATATCCTCACCACCTTGATGCGCAGTTGATGCTGCCGGTGGTAGTCGAAAAACAGGGTCTCGGCGCAGCGCTTACCCTCGTCGTAGCAACTGCGTATACCAATCGGGTTGACGTGGCCCCAATAGTTTTCAGGTTGTGGGTGAATTTCTGGGTCTCCATAAACCTCAGAGGTGGAAGCCTGCAAAATTTTTGCTTTGCATCGCTTGGCCAATCCCAGCATATTAATGGCGCCATGCACACTCGTCTTGGTGGTTTGGACGGGATCGTATTGGTAATGGATTGGGCTGGCAGGGCAGGCGAGGTTGTAAATTTCGTCGACCTCCACGTACAGTGGGAAGGTCACGTCGTGCCGCATCAGCTCAAAGTTGGGCTGACCCATCAGGTGCGCTAAATTGGCTTTGCTGCCTGTAAAAAAATTGTCAACACATAACACGTCGTCGCCACGCGCTACCAATCGGTCACAAAGGTGGCTGCCCAAAAAGCCTGCGCCGCCTGTCACTAATATTTTTTTTGCGCTCATACATTTATATTTCCATGAAACTTCGTGTTGCAAATAATCCTTACCATTCCCGTTTGATTGTAGGCACAATCTTCACTGCCGCATTCGCGGGGCCACTAAGTCGGTGAATTGGGTGCCCTATTTGGAATGGTGGATGCACAGTGTGGGCCTTTGCATGACGCGGTTCAAATCTGTCTTGATCAAATCGCTCGTAATAGGCGATATCAATGTTTGCCAATTCTCTGCAAAAAATGCAATATTTTTTCGGCCGAAAGGTCCCATGAATAGTGTTGACGCACATAGTCTGAGCCAAGCAACCCTGATGTGCTGGGCGCGCCGGCGGCAGACAGAATCCGATGCGCCAGATCTCCGACATCAGGGTATGCCCATTGCCCGTAGTCTCCGTCACTATGCGGCACGGCGTCCTTGAAAGCCTGGCAGTCCACCGGGCCAATTGTGGTTTGAATAATGTCGGTCTCAGGAAGGAAGCCCAGGTACTGCGAATGGCCGCCAAAGCGGGCGCTGATGCAGGGTGTGCCACACGCAATGGCTTCAATTAAAGGCAGACTCCAGCCTTCACAGCGCGAAGGATGCAAGAAATAGTCAGTAGAGTAATAGAGCGAGCGCATTTGCTCGCGGGAAAAATTGCCGCTATAAACCAAAATGGGGAACTTGACCTGGTACTGCCGCACCAGCTGAATGAATTCGGGGTGTAGAACGGCATTGGTGCCGTTAATCCAGTCGGATTTGGTGAGTAACTCTAAGTTGGCGCCTTGCGCTACGGCTATTTCTAGAGCCTCAAAGGCCTCTAGATAGCCCTTTTTTTGCTCGAATTTACCCACCATTAGAAATCTCGTTTTCCCACCAGATGCAGCTACGGGTCTGCAATAGGGGTTGTAAAACTTTGGGTCCACACCTTCGGGAATGACGAAGATTTTGCTTGCGTCCATGCCGTAATCAATCATGATGTTGCGGCCCCAGTCACTTGTAGCAAAAATATAGTGAAAGGTTTGCAACCACTGTTCATAACCTGGATTGGGGCGACTGGAGTCGAAAACGCACCAGTAAATATGGGTTCCCTTGAGGTTGTTGGCGTATGCCTCTGGGAAAAAGAAAATATTGATGTCGCTCTCTACACTGTCGGAGATGGCAGCCTGCACCTCATCGATGATGTTGTGTTTGATGAGCTGAATCTGGATATTTTCAAACTGAAATGCCTGCATTGCTTTCACGGTTTGAGAGCAATGGGTGCCGACACCGGTGGGGGTGTCAAGACCAAAAAACCGAATACGTGGTGTCATCTCAATTAAATAAAAAAATTTTAGTAACGTCCACTTATGGTCATTCTTGACCGAGAAACAAGCAAGCGAACTCAAGTAGTTTTAGCCGCCGATAGCGCCCTCCAGGCAGGAGCGCAATCGGTTCTAAGAGGACGCCTATTTTAATGGAGAAGCCAGCAAAATGCGTAGCAAAAAACGATGCTAAGTTTGCAAAAAAATTTCGTTACACTAGGCGCTCCACTTGCCTAATGTTAACGTATATAAAATTATGCGAATGATACCTTTTGATGCTAAGCAATTTTGCGCGCATGACGAGCATAAAAAAATACTACATGTGCAAGAATTCTTATCAACTTGTTAAATTGCAAGGGGTAACGAGCGGATCGCATAAAATTGGGATCCGCTTGTTAGTGAGTTCCTAAGAGACATTACATATTTGAGTCACTTAAATTTTCGGTATTTTTGCACTTAGACCTGAAAAATAACTTTAATAATATAATGATTATATATTTTCATTATCCAATAGATGGATGCGACCATAAACGATTGATGTTCGATGAATTAAATTAATAATTTTATCGATAATTATTCCAAGTTTAAATTTCTTGATTGACACCATCAAATATAAAAAATGGCTGATTCTTTACTCGATGCTACGAAATACAAGGGTAAAAAGAAACGGTTGCAAATCGAGGGTTGGCGGGGAATTAGTCACTCTTTTGCCATGGTCAACCAACACCAGATTTTGGCTCTAATGCGAGCTGGACTGCTGGAAATCTACCATCGTGACCTTCCGTTTTTTATGCCCCATTGGAATGTCAATAGTAACAGTGCTGGATTTGATGCTAAGGACACTCAACTTATAAACTCTTTATCTGAATTGGATGATTCAGAGCCGGATTTTTACTACCAAATCTGCTTCCCATTCCCAATTCCCCGAATCCCGAGCGCGAAAACGCTCACATTTATGGTCACCGAATTAGGTTTGGATGCAAATTCCCTCAAATACCCTGATATTCCACTAAGCGCATATACCAACGATGAAAATTTGGTGGTGACGCCATCGCGATGGTCCCGCGATAGACTGATTGATTTTGGACTTGACGAGGCGAGCGTTTCCGTTGTTCCACATGGGGTTGATGGCTCAGTATTTTGTCCTGTACCTGCTGACGAAAGAGTAAATTTACGTAAAAATCTCGGTATTGAAATCGACACTACTGTATTTCTAAATGTCGGCGCCCCTTTGTGGAATAAAGGTATAGATCTGCTATTACTTGCATACGCGCGTACCCACAAATTGAATTCCAACACGCGGCTAATAATTAAGGATGGCTCTCAGCTTTATGGCTTCAGTCTTCAGTCTGCAATGGGTAACTTTGCCAAAGAGTATCCTGATTTGGTATCACAAACTTTTCTTGATTCGATTTCAATTGTCTCAACTAATTTGAGTCAAATCCAGTTGGCCCAGTTATATGCTGTTTGTGATTGCTACGTGTCTCCATATAGAGCAGAAGGCTTCAATCTTCCGGTGTTAGAGGCGCTTTCATGCGGAAAACAGATCATAGTAAGTTCGGGTGGCTCCACGGATGATTTTTGTCGTGGCGCTGCGGTCAGGCGTATTCCTAGTGCTTTAAAGCGCGGGCCCGTAGGCGACCATAATTCTGCATGCTGGATAGAGCCTGATATGGCCGCCTTGGTAAATTTGATGCATGATATCGTGATACAAGGTCCACATGACGACCTTGAAAAGGCAGCTTCTGAACAAGCACAACTTTATAGCTGGGATAGCGTAGCTAAAAAGTTAATAAAATTATATTATTCGCAAAATAAAAATTAATATTATTAATCACAAATAAAAATGCAACATAGCATATCGCATCTTAACTAAAAGGTAAACAATGGCTAACCCGAATGTTTTAATAAATTCAGATTACGGTCCAATAATTATTAATATTAATGACTCTCACATTGGGAGGCAAGTTTCTAAACTGGGGTATTGGGCTGGAGGGGACATCGAGCTTATAAAGCAATTAATTGAATTTTTGCTGACAAAGAAAGAGTCGGTTATGTTTTACGATGTTGGCGCAAACATTGGTACCCACTCACTTGCCATTGCAAAAACCTTTGGGGCTAAGGTTATTGTTCGCTCGTTCGAAGCGCAGCGTCAGGTTTTTAATATGCTTTGCGGAACTATCGCTCTAAACGGCCTAAGTAATGTGTATTGCCATAATTTGGCAGTGAGTGATGGTGAGTTTGACAAAATAAAAATTCCATTGCCGAGTTACAATGAGCTTAACAATTTCGGAGGACTTGAATTGATTCCGCCATTACGCAGCGATAATCAATCGATGGTGGTAAATAACTTTGAGGAAGTTGCGACTACAACTTTGGACGCCTTTGATGAACCGGTAGATTTCATCAAAATGGATATTGAGGGTATGGAAGATAAGGCAATTAGGGGGGCACATTTTTTATTTGAAAAATACAAGCCTATTTGCTTCGTAGAAATTTATAAGACCGATGTAGATTTTTTGGTCAAATTCTTCACTGAAATGGGGTATGTAGGATTTCGAAAGGATGCTGATTTAATTGCTATCCCTGTCCATCATCAAGTTCAAATGAATGGGCTGGATCGTATTTTCTAATTGAATTTTGGTTTTTCCAAAGAAGATCTGTTATTCAATATTTGCTGAATATTTATTAATCTGTTGTAATGTCTGAGCTTTTTTGAATACTTTGTAGGAGATAGTTCAATTGTCCCCAGTAGATAACTTTAGCGTGCTCATTGAGCAAGCATGGCAGGGCAGTCTGGAGTTTTCAGCATTGATCGATGCGGCGTCGCGATTGGATTCCGTTGGAAGGCGTCCGCTCGCCGCGGTTTTGTACCGCACCTGGCTGTCGCGCAATAGCTCGCAATTCGACCACGTCATCCAATTCAACCTCGGGGCCACCCTCAGTCTGGAGAAGGACTTTGCGGGCTCAGAATCTGCCTATCGCGAAGCCATCCGCTTGGCTCCCGGTTTTGTGCAGCCGCGTGTGAATCTGGGCACTTTGCTGGAAGGCCAGGGCAAGATTGAAGTGGCGCTTACGGAATGGCGCTGGGTGGTAGACCATGTGTCGCCGCAAGACCCCAACAACAAACCGCTGGTGGTGATGGCTTTGAACCAAATGGGGCGGGTGCTAGAAATCCATAAGCGTTTGGACGAGGCCTCGGTGGTGCTGACCAAAAGCCTTGCGTTGGAGCCTGAGCAGGTGGATGTGCTGCACCATTGGGTATCCCTGCGCCAAAAGCAATGTGTGTGGCCGACCTACATACCCCTGCCCAATGTCAGCCGAAAATTTATGCAAGACGCCACGTCGGCCCTGTCGATGCTGAGTATTTCAGACGATCCGCAAGAGCAACTGGCGGCCGCGCGACGCTACGTCAAGAACAAGCTGAACTCCGATGTGCCTAAGTTGTCTAATGCCAATGGATACGGCCACCGCAAGATCCGCATCGGCTATGCCTCGGGCGACTTTTGCCTGCATCCGGTGTCCTTGCTCACGGTGGAACTGTTTGAGTTGCATGACCGCGAAAAGTTTGAAGTCTATGGCTATTGTTGGAGCCCGGAGGATGGGTCCCCTATGCGTCAACGCGTAATGAGCGCGATGGACCATTTCACCAAAATCCACACCATGACCGATGTGGAGGCGGCGCAGTTGATACGGCGCGACGAAATAGACATTTTGGTGGACTTGCAAGGCCAGACTGCGGGTGCGCGCGCCAATATGCTGGCTTATCGCCCCGCGCCGGTGCAGATTACTTATTTGGGTTTACCAGCAACTACCGGCTTGCCTTCGATCGATTATGTGATTGCGGACAAATTTTTGATTCCCGAAAATGAGGCGCTCAACTATTCGGAGCGGCCTATTTACATGCCTGATGTGTATCAGGTAAGCGATCGCAAGCGAAACGTCGGGCCCAAACCCAGCCGTACAGACTGCAATTTGCCGCCCGACGGCTTTGTGTTTTGCACATTTAATAACAATTACAAATATACGCCCGAATTGTTTGATGCCTGGATGAATATCTTGCGTCGCGTGCCGGGTAGCGTGCTGTTGCTGCTAGCTGATAACCAGTGGTCCGAGGCTAATTTGAAGAAAGAGGCAAAGGCCCGCCAAATTGATCCCAAGCGATTGGTGTTTGGGCCGCGACTGTCGCCAGAAAATTACCTGGCCCGATACCAGGTGGCGGATTTATTCCTTGATAGTTTCCCATTTAATGCGGGTACCACGGCCAATGATGCGCTCTGGATGGGTCTGCCCCTTCTTACGCTGACAGGGCGCAGCTTTGCCTCGCGCATGGCAGGCGCACTGCTGACGGCAGCAAAAATGGAATCATTGATTTGCTATAACTTGCAGGACTACGAAGAGAAAGCGGTGGCCCTGGCCAACGACCCGTCAGAAATGGCGCGATTGCGTGCCCATTTGCAAGGTGTGCGCAATGAAGGGGTTTTATTTGATACTGGCCGCTTTGTACGCGAATTGGAGGCCAGACTCTTGCCATTGGCTAAGTAGGGTCTGGAATTTACACACTTGAATTAAAGATTTTATGAAGATTAAACCAGCTGCGAAGAAGGCAGGAGTTTCACAAGCTGGCGCGCTTTTAAATAAAGCCATGCTCTTATACGAGCAGCGGAAAGTAGCCGAAGCAGAAAAATTATTCTTAAGCGTGCTTAAAACACTGCCCAACAATCCTGTCGCCTTGTATTCATATGGACTTCTTTTAATAAATAGTGGCCGCGTTCAAGAGGCCTTGGATGTGGTGGTTCATGGCACTGACACCAATCCAAGTTTTTCCATGTTATGGTTTTTACGTGGCGCGGTTCACAAAGAGTTTTATCAGCTAGAAAGCGCCTTGGATTCTTATGATAAAGCATTGGTCCTAGACCCAAAGCATATACCTTCCTTAGTTAATAGCGGCGCGATCTTGCGGCAGCTGCTACGCCATTCGGAAGCGCACCAGCGATTTGAGCGGATACTTGCGATTGATCCTAATAATCTTCAAGCGCTCAGCAATTACGGTGCCTTGCTATCTGAGCCCCACATACAACGCATACCCGACTCTATTCCGGTATATAGTCATCTTTTGAAGATAAAGCCTGATTATCCCTATGCCCGGGGAGTGTTGGCATTTAATAAAATGCATATCTGTGATTGGTCCACGGTGGAGCTGGATACCGTTGAAATCACGCAGAGTATCCGCGCTGGCCAACGTGCATCTCGGGCATTAGGGTATATGTCCTTGTCGGACTCGGCAGAGGACCAGTTCAAATGCACTAGCATCTTGGTAAAGGATGAATTTGCTTTTAAAAAGACGCCGTTGTGGACTGGCCAAAAGTATTCCCATACGCGGATCAAAATTGCCTATGTTTCTGCAGACTTTCGCGAACACCCGGTGGGACATCTTATCGCCGGTGTGATTGAAAACCACGATCGCGAAAAATTTGAAATTATTTGTGTCTCTATTGGGATAGATGATGAAAGTAAGTTGCGCAAACGGATTATTAATGGATCTGATCACTTCATATTAGGACGGCAACTTTCTTCGCTAGATATCGCGAATCTTCTTCTAAAAATGGAAGTGGATATTTTGGTTGACCTGAATGGTTACACCTCTGACTTGCGAACAGATATATTTATGCATAGGCCTGCACCAGTACAGGTTAACTATCTGGGTTATCCAGGAACCATGGCGCTAGACTGTTTCGATTATATTATTGCCGATAGAACGATTATTCCGGCAGAGCACCAAGAGTTTTATTCTGAAAAGGTTGCTTATCTCGATTATTGCTACCTCCCGATTCCTTCCGGAGTAGAAGCTTCGGCACCCTTGGTGCGGAGTGAATATGGTCTTCCTGAAAGTGGAATCGTTTTTTGCGCTTTCAGTCACGCCTTCAAAATTCATCCCAAGATATTTGCTGTGTGGATGCGTTTACTGCAGTCGCACCCGGGTAGTGTGATTTGGTTAATGTCACGCAACAAAATATCCCAAGAAAACTTAAGAGCGCAAGCGCGGCTTGCCGGCATTGAACCTGAGCGTTTGATATTTGCGAATCGAATCCCACGCGTTGAAGACCACCTTGCGCGGTACCGTGTTGCCGATATATTTTTGGATACCTGGCCCTACAACGCGCATACCACCGCAGCAGACGCCTTACTGGTAGGCCTGCCTGTCGTGACCTACAAAGGCCAGTCCTTCCCTTCCAGAGTGGCTGCAAGCCTATTGGAGTCGCTGGGACTACATGAACTCGTTGCTGATTCAGTCGAGGGTTATTTTGAAGTGGCCCAGGGTTTGGCATCGGACCCCAATCGTCTTGCGACAGTTAAAAGTAAATTGACCACGGACAAGGTTCGTAATCACCCTGTATTTGGAGCGTCTTTTACTAGACGCTTAGAAACTGTCTTTCAAAGTATCGCCTTGTGCGAAGTTGGCGGTAGAGATACTGAAATTGGAACCATTTCTGCCCAAGGTGTTACTTCCGAAAATAGAGCCGATGATCCACGCATAAAAAATACACACATTGAGTTGTTGCGTGAATTATGTAATAGAGGCAATTATCCGCAGGCAGAGATTATCTTGCGAGATTATTCATCGGAGGGTGTTGCTAGCGAGCAAGTGGATGCTATCTGGCGGCTTATTCATGCCGGTTACGGATTACAAGAAAATTTCCGTCTTTCGGAGAAGTTTTTTGAGCATGAAACGAATAAAAAATATTTGGTAATTAAATCATGGGGCTATGATTTCTGGAGCGATGTACATCATCTTGCATCTCAAATCTTGGTGGCGGAGTTGACCCATCGCATACCTATCATTTGGTGGGGCAACAATTTTTTATACGATGATGGCACTGGGGTAGAGAATTTTTCAAAATATTTTCTTCCCATCAATGATGAAAGTTTGGATATCGTTACTGGCAATGGTAATATTTACCCACCCAAATGGGATTGTAATAACATCAAGCAGGAAAATTTGAATAAATGGTCTGGCTCATTTTCGCGTTTCGCGGCGCAATATATTTTCTCAAGGGCAGAGGACATCGTAGTAAGTGATTTTTATTCGACTTTGGATTCGATAATTCCATGGATAGACATGAGTTCAAATCACTATGGTAAGAGTGAAGATATCTTGTATGCCAAGATATTTCAGAATTATCTAAAAATTAATGACCGTATTATGAAAAAGGTTAATAATTTTTTCGACGTTTACATGAAAAACAAAGTATGGGTGGCAGTCCATGTCCCGGTATCTGCAAATAAAGAAGAAATAAAAAGCTTTCAACAAAATGCAGAGCGGATGTACCCCTATGTAGATTTAGTACTTAAAAAGAACCCGCAGATGGGCATATTGTTGCTGACGGACTTGCCTGAAATGGTGCTACTATTTGAATTTCGCTATGGTGAAAAAATACTGACGCTAAACGGCCAATATGCCAAATCTTCGACTCTTTTAGGGCAAGTACCAATAATTGGTAAAGAACCAGGCGATGAGACAGTGATCGCAAGCTATTTGGCCACAAAGTGTGATATTTTCCTCGGGCGTAAAGATTCAAACATGTCTCTCGCAATCTATAGCCTCAAAAATTGGGCCCCTGGCTGCTTTCATTTGGCAGGGGAAAGTAATCTTCGGTCAAGAAATTACAGCCTGCATAATTGGGCTTAATCTTCGAAATTTTCACCTATAAATAGTTCCATTTGGTTTTGAAAACAGGAGTCCATTGTGCAGCAGTTTGGCACTTAAAGTATTTGATAACGTCAAGCCCAAGTTGTTCAACCAGATTGGAATATACGCTATTTACAGTAAAGAATCCACTGGATTTTTCTATAACACCAATCCAATCTAAAAAATTATCAGTTAAGGGTGAAATTCTAACCTTTTTTAAAATTCCGAATAACTCATTACAATCGCCTTCGAAATCATAATTGAACTTAGATCCTTGGTCGTGGAACACTACATATTTTTCCTCAATCGATAGTCCCAATTCATCAAATAATTTAGACTCCCGCTCAATGTTTCTATTAATTTTAAAATTCCATTTTTCGGAAAATGGAACGCCACAAATTGCGTATTTGTAAGCATCAAAAGAAATAGCTTTGGATAGCGGTCCAAAATCATAGCCTGTTAAGTGGGAATATAATATATGTACAATATCACATTGTAAGTCGGCGAGCAATTTTTTTGGGGTTTCGATAAAAAAATCTGCAGTATTTTTCCCAACAATACGCTTGTCAACAGGAAGGAAATTAATTTTCGGAAGAGCGTATTGGAACGGCTCTACTAGGTCTAAATCAATTGGCCAAAATACTTCATGCCCTTGGTCAATAAAGTGTCTTGCGATTGGAGCGGCGATCACGATATCGCCGATGCCAAGCGTCTGAATAATTCCTACCCTCATACATTCATCCTGTCATTTGGTGATGAAACTAAATAGCCCGATATTCGATATAGCTATTGAGTGAGATCGAACTAGTGCTATTTTCATTCATTTATTCTGTGGGTTGCCGCAGGCTGAGTCTCCGGGCTTTTTCCAGCAATTACAGGTAACAGCAAAGTCCTTCATTTGGCCTTTTTTCACGCCGCCCACCGCGCCCTGGCGACTCGAGGCGTTGGGGACATAGAGACGGGGAAGAAAGCTTTTACTCACCGTAGTGCCGCTAAGCAAATGCACCGTCGCGCCGTGACAGGCCAGCGGTCCGGGCAAATTATTTTTTATCTCTACTAAGAGTTCTGTATCGGACTGCGCGGACCAACGGTAATCCTCCCTTTTTGCAGGGGGCGCAGAAGTAGAAACGTTACGCAGCCATGGCCAGCCGCTGTTTAGGAGTGAATCCGCCCAAGGCCATATTTGGACGGTCGTGGTTGTAAGACCACATCCAC
>Ga0214919_10006388_pt1 | contig 16234 bp, 17 predicted proteins | sample LL1503_MetaG_FD_177994 | JGI IMG/M metagenome (GOLD analysis project Ga0214919, IMG submission 177994) | Freshwater microbial communities from Lake Lanier, Atlanta, Georgia, United States - LL-1503 | ecosystem: Environmental > Aquatic > Freshwater > Lake | place: USA: Georgia | collected... | reverse complement strand
ACCCGATGGTTCAGCAAGTGCTTCACCCGAAAGTTTCAGCACAATGCGAGACCAAGCGGGCCGAGTGGACATGTCAGCCGATCTCTACCTGTGCGAAGCGCACGATCTGAGCAGAACCGATGAACTGGGCAATGCTCAGTTTGTCGTCCTTGGCATATGGCTGTTCAAGAAGACAGATGTCCTTGAAGAAACCGTTGACGCGACCTTCAACAACTTTGGCAATTGCCTGTTCAGGCTTGCCTTCGTTGCGAGTAACGATCTCAAGCGTTGCGCGCTCTTTTTCAACAACGTCTGCTGGTACGTCTTCACGACGCAAATAGCGAGGACGAGCAAACGCGATATGCACTGCTACGTCGTGAGCAACTTCTTGAGTTGCTCCGGACATTTCAACAATGACGCCATTGACTCCGCGACCACCTTGAATGTGGTTGTAAAAATCGAGAACATTGCCTGCTGCAGCCTCAAAACGAATAGTTTCGCCTACTTCAATTTTTTCCTTCAAAACGATTTTCAAGTCATCAACTTTTGCTGTGTGATCAGCAAGTCCTGCTTCGCCTTTTTCGAGAATTGACTGAGCCAACGCATCGGCTGCTGCTTTAAAACCATCACTTGAAGCAACGAAGTCTGTCTCACACTTCAATTTGATAATCGAGGCACGAGTTGCTTCAACAATGATTGCGACAGCACCCTGCGCATTTTCACGATCATCACGCTTTGCACTTGCAGCAAGACCCTTTTCACGGAGCCACTGCTTTGCGGCTTCAACTTCGCCGCCATTTTCTTCAAGTGCCTTTTTACAATCCATCATTCCTGCGCCAGTTGTTTGGCGAAGGCTTTGAACATCTTTAGCTGTATATGACATGGCTACTCCGCTGCTGGTTCGGCTGGCTTTGGTGTTGACAAACGAGCTTCGCGAGATGCCTGAGCCTCTGCAGCTTGACGACGAGCGTCTGCCTGCTGTGCTTCAAACACTGCGTTCTCTTCTGCTGTGCGCTCAACTGCAACAACTTCAGTCGCTGCAGCTGCAGGATTGCGCTTCTGCGCGATGAAACGACCCTCGATAATCGCTTCTGAAATTACACGAGTAAGAAGATCGTTTGAGCGGATCGCATCATCGTTTCCAGGAATTGGGAACTGAATGAGATCAGGGTCGACGTTCGAGTCAACAACTGCGACAACAGGAATTCCAAGCTTGTTGGCTTCTGTAACCGCAATGTGCTCTTTGACAGTGTCAAGAACGAAAATTGCATCTGGACGACGTGCAAGTTGTGAGATACCCGAAAGGTTCTTCTGCAGTTTGTCGAGTTCACGAGTAAGAAGAAGTGCTTCCTTCTTTGGCATGGCTTCAAATTCACCTGATGCCATCATGCGCTCGTACTCTTGCATTTTTGCAACACGCTTTGAGATGGTTTCGAAGTTGGTGAGCATTCCACCCAACCAACGTTCATTCACGTAATACATGCCGGTTTTTTCGGCGTAGCTACGGATGGGATCTTGTGCCTGCTTCTTTGTTCCGACGAACAAGACAGTTCCACCGTTTGCGACAAGGTCGCGCACGAATGCATAAGCAACCTCAATACGCTCAAGCGTCTGGTCAAGGTTGATGATGTGGATTCCGTTGCGCTCTCCGAAAATGAATTGCTTCATCTTCGGATTCCAACGACGGGTCTGGTGACCAAAGTGAACACCAGCTTCGAGCATTTGACGCATAGATACGACAGCCATGATTTTCTCCTTCTGCGGTTTTCCACACACTGATCCGACGCCGAAGCGACCGCAGATGGCCAGTGTGCAAGGTATTTGCTTGGAACGACGGGCACGGAAATGTGCCTGTTGAACTCTGAAAGCCTATCGGCAAGGGGTCATCACCCCACAATGACCCCACCTCGACCCACGAGGTGGGGTCGCGTAAAACCGAGAAACCGCAAGGGGTCCACATAACGGCCTTGGTCCCGTACCCCGAGATAGAGCTGTGAACCGCTGAACCCAATCACGTCACCCGCTGCCACTGTGGACCCAAGAACAACACCGGCACTACCAAGGCGCCCATAGGTAATTCTGGCTCCCCTCCCAATGTCTTCGACCACATACAGAACACGGGCCACCTGCCCGACAAAAACGATGACGCCAGCGGTGACCGCCCGAACGGGCGACCCGGATGTTGTGGCAATAGTGACTCCTCGGTGACCAGAACAACGCTGACACGCAGGAGCCCGAAACCCATCGACCACTGTTCCGGGAACAGGAGAAACTGGTGGTGAAACAGAGAAAAGTATTGCGATGAGGCGCAGCACGACACGAGAACTCACAACAACAATGTGTGCAAGTACGTCGGTAGTTGGAAAGGTCAGCCCATGCCGGCAGCGGCAAGTCGCGAACGCAACTGCAGCACTGCCTTTGTGTGAATCTGCGAGATACGACTTTCGGTCACACCGAGCGCTTCGCCAATTTCCGACAGCGTTAGTCCGTCGTCGTAATACAAGATCAAAATTGCTTGCTCACGTTCGGGAAGTTTAGAAATTTCAGCACGCATCGCAGTGCGCAGTTCGCCTTCTTCCATCGCGCGACCTGGCTGCAGATGCGCATCAGCTTCATCTGCTGTCGTATCAAGCGCCACGTGATCAAGCGGGCCAACGGAACCGGCCGCAATATCTGCAAGCCATTTTTCTAACTCTTCGGTGGTGATGGAAAGCTCTGCCGAGATTTCTTCGTCTGTCGGCGTACGTCCGTGTTGATGTTCTAGCAGTGCGATTGCATCTTGCACAGACCGCGAGCGTGAGCGAACAGAACGAGGCACCCAATCAAGTGCGCGAAGTCCGTCGAGAATGGCTCCGCGTATACGTGGGATTGCATACGTTTCGAATTTCGCGCCTTGAGATGGATCAAATCGATCAATGGCATTCATCAGGCCAAAGACTCCGGCACTCACTAAGTCGCCTGTGTCAACTGTGCGCGGTAGACCGGCAGCAAGACGGCCAGCAACGAATTTTACGAGTGAGGCGTAGTGCACAACCAACCAGTCGCGAGCAGTGCCCTCTTCTGACTCATGCCATGCTTCCCATGCTGAATCGATTGTGTAACGAAGCGGGCGTGCGTTCATGCGCGCGGATGCGATTCTGAATACACGAGCCGCAGGCGTTCTTTACTGACGTGGGTATATCGCTGTGTCGTTGAAGCATCACTATGACCGAGAAGTTCTTGAATAGAACGTGTATCTGCGCCGTTGTCCATGAGATGAGTGGCAAACGAATGACGCAACGCATGTGGGTGTGTGCCGCCAGGAATGTCTGCACGTTCGCACGCTTCATCAAGAAGCCGTGTGCAATCGCGTCGACTTAACGCGTTTCCGCGCGTAGACAACACTAGAGACGACCCCGTGGTGTCGCCTGCAACTTCATGACGCACGGTCAACCAACGACGTATCGCTTCGGTTGCAGGTGTACTCAATGGAACCATTCGTTCTTTTGAGCCTTTACCCATTACTCGCAATGATGACCCATCTGACGACACGCTCTGCAAGGTGAGGCCGCACACTTCAGAAACTCGCAAGCCACTGCCATACAGAATTTCCAGAACAACACGATCACGTGCTCTGCGCCATTCTGGTGCGTCTTCATCTTCTGACGACACAAGACGAGCTACGGTCTCGGCATCAAGTGGTCGCGGCAGACGACCTTTTACCGTTGGGGTATGAACAGCATCGGTGGGATTCGTTTTCGATGTACCACTGCGGATTGCCCATGCAAAGTACCGACGTAACGCCGCGACTCGTCGAGCAATCGTGCGCGACGTTGCACCTCTGTCATGAAGTGCAGCCAAATATTCGCGGACATGTTCTTTTTCCACCATGTTGGGAATAACTGACGGCATCGAGTCGAGCATCCATTCAGCAAACAATTCGACATCACGGCGATATGCAGCACGAGTGTTTGCTGCAGACGCGGTGAGCGTTGATTCAAATTGTGCGATAGCCCATTTCTTTAAGCGCCGATTCCTCTCAACACAGTCACCCTTAAGGCTGTTACTGGTGGAGGCGCGACACTGCGCACACGATGACAAATGCGATGGCGTGATTTCATGTGCTGGGTTGGTAAATGGTTCAGCGCCCTTGCCGGTCTTCATTGTGCGAACACACCACGCAAAATATGTTGAGACAGCAGACATACGTTGCTCAACTGTTTCCACTGAATATCCATCGGCTTCCAGTTGGTCGCAATACTCGCCCACCAGCTGCTCTGTGACAGAGATCGGAGTTGTTGCCTTTCGTTGTACAAAATACGAAGCGGCATGCGTCAGGTCCGACAGTCGTCCCATGCGCACTGATTCCGCAACGGCAAGAGTTTTGGCGTAGCGCGACAGTTCAAATTGGTCGAGACTCGAAGACTTGACCCGTGACTGTGCAGCGGTGCTCATGACCTCAACGGTACCCCTGATGGGCTAGGCCACGAGTGCCTCCCACCAACCGTTTGTATTTGCGACCCACCCTTTGGCTTCCAACCGACCGAGAATTACAGCGACGTGTACCACCGACATTGACGCACTGAGCGCAATTTCATCCATGCTTCGTGGCACTCGACCAAGCGCGGTCATCACCTGACGTTCTTCGCCAAGAAGCGCCGGCCGACCCTCGCACCAGTCAGTCATGTGGCGATGATCGAGACCCAGAGCCACCAGCACATCAGCAACATCGGTGACAGGCCCGCACCCGTCACGCAGAAGATTGTTTGTCCCTTCACACGGTGCGATGCCCGGTGCACCTGGCACCGCCAACACAGTGATGTCGCGTTTCATTGCCTCGCGCACCGTAATCATGGACCCACCTGTCGCACGAGACTCGACAACAACGAGTACTTCACTGAGAGCAGCCAAGATTCGATTTCGCATCGGGAAGCGATGTGCTTCTGGCGGTGTTCCGGGTGGTGACTCACTAATCAATAACCCTCGCCGACCCATTTCTCCCCAGATGCGTTCGTGTTCAGGTGGATACACCGCGTCAAGACCCGATGCAACAATTGCAATCGGCGGAGTTCCCTCTTGTGCACTGAGTGATAGCGCACCAACATGTGATTCAACATCAATGCCTCTTGCTAGGCCAGAGACCACGCTGATGCCAGCGGCCGATAATTGAGTTCCTAGGATTTTTGCAAAGTATTTCCCGCGTTGTGTGGCATGACGTGTACCAATGACTCCGACACGCCGGTTATGAATGGCACCTGCATCGCCAATCATGAACAACACTCCAGGAGCACTGGGGTCTCCCAACAATGATGGCGGATACGGAGCATCTCGCATTGAGACCACTGTGACTGAAGAATCAATACATGCCTCAGCCGTTGAGACCAGTAACGACGCATCTGCACCATGCCATGCACGCCACACAGCATCACTAATTCCGACAAGTGGTCGTTCACCTGCTTGCAACATTTCCCACACAGTCGCCGAAGTATCTAGGCCGATGAGTCGGCGTAAACGTAGCGGTGTTTGCAACGGCAATGCCGCAAGTGCTGCGCTATAGGCCCATTCGGGGTAACGATGCGACATGACTACCTCTTCTCCACTGTGGGGATGACGGGGACACGCATGCCACACGCGGCTTCGACCCATTCAGTTCCGATGACGTCATCTGCACCGTTCATGTCCGCAAGAGTTCGCGCAACTCTGCGCACACGGTGATAACCACGACCACTTAGTCGTCCTTCATCAAGCCTGTCGCGCAACCACGACATTGCGTCACGCGATAGCGGCGCAACCTCGTCAAGACGATCTGCAGGAATTGCCGAATTCAGACAACCCTGTCGTTCGATACAAAGACGATGCACATCAGCGACACGTAGTGCAATGGCACTGCTACTTTCTCCCGCAGTACTACCCGTGAGTTCCGTTGTTGATGGTTTGACCAGTTTGATCCGAATATCAAACCGATCAATGAGTGGTCCACTAAATCGACGCACGTACCGTTGACGAAGAGAGATTTGGCACGTGCAACCAAGCGGTGATGCTTCGCCGCATGGACACGGATTAGTCGCAGCAACAAGCAAACACCGCGCAGGCATAGTGACAGCAGCATGTGCGCGTGAAATATTGACAACGCCTTCTTCAAGTGGTTGACGCAACGAATCAAGCACGGTGGGAGCAAACTCACCCATCTCATCAAGGAACAACACGCCGTTTGATGCCAGGCTCAATTCGCCTGGTCGAATATGACCAGAGCCTCCACCCACCATCGCAACCATCGAGATGCTGTGATGCGGAGACCGAAACGGCGGCGAGGAAGCAATCGCACTACTGACATGCATGCCTGCTGCACTTCGCACCATTGCACACGTGAATGCTTCGTCTTCTGTTAAACGCGGAAGAAGTCCGGGCAATCGTCGCGCCAACATAGATTTGCCAGCACCAGGTGGACCCATCATGAGCATGTGATGAAAACCTGACGCTGCCACTTCAAGAGCTAGTCGCGCACTTGATTGACCACGAACATCTGCCATATCTGCAATTGCATCCACAACAACATGCGCATTCGGCACCGCAACATTCGGCCACGGAGTTGCGTTAACCAGAACATCTACTAATTCAGCAAGCGACGACACCGGACGCAATCGTGATGGGCGCGCCAGCATCGACTCCGCTGCAGCCGATGCTGCGACTACAACATCGAACTCTGATACTGCATCGACAAGTGGCGCCATCCCAGATGTCGGACGTAAAGAACCATCAAGCCCCAATTCGGCTATGAATGCACACCGATCCACTGCTTCGGTAGGCACAATTCCTTCAGCGACTAACAACCCAATAGCGATAGCTAAATCCATGCCGGCACCACCCTTGCGTTCACCACCCCCGGCCAAATTGATTGTGATTCGCCGAAGTGGCCACTCGAACCCACTTGACAAAAGTGCAGCACGCACGCGATCGCGCGATTCACGACACCCTTCGTCAGGCAGTCCGACCACAGTGAAACCAGGAAGGCCCTTGCCGACGTGTGCTTCAACTGTTATCGGCGTTCCACGGGTGCCAAAAAGAGTGGCTGATCGGATAGCTGCATACATGTGCTGTCCCCTTTGGGTTCGAGTCTGTGATAATCGACTAGATGTGTGCGAGAAGGTCTGCAGTTTTGGCAATGGCCACCGGACTCATATTTGCGCTATCTGCATGTGCCGCGCCATCTCGCACCGGTTCAAGTTTTTGCGCCCAACTTGGTCGTGAGTTACCTGCAATTGGTCAACCAATGGTGACAAGCAAAGAAGTCTCAGCCATGGTGCATCGTTATGAACGGCTTCTCAAGCGAGCACCGCTTTCTATTGAAGGTGACTTCGCAATTCTGACGGGGTTGCTCCAGGATGCATCTCACGTAAATCCCTCCGACAAAGAGGCACTTCAGAAAATGGCAGATGCAACGTATGCAGCGAACCAGTCGGCGTTGAACGTGCGCGACTGGGTGAAAAGCACGTGCGCTGTCGATATCTCAACAGGACTCAATATTGATCCGCCGCGTCTGCCGACAACGACCATTGCGGCGACCTCAACGGTTGCTCCGCAGGGATAGTTAGCGAATTTCTCCGCGCTTGACGATTACTTTGTCAACAAGTCCGTAGTTCTTGGCTTCTTCTGCACTGAACCAGTGATCGCGCTCGCTGTCTGCTTGCACTTCTGCAACGGTGTGACCCGAGTGATGTGCAATGAGTTCAGCCATGCGCAACTTGATAAAGCGTGACTGCTCAACCTGGATTGCAATGTCGGAAGCTTGTCCGCGCAAACCAGCAAGTGGCTGATGCATCATGATGCGCGAGTTTGGCAATGTGTAACGCTTGCCTTCAGCACCTGCTGTGAGAAGGAACTGCCCCATGGAAGCTGCAAGACCCATGCACACAGTTGCAACGTCGCAACTGACGAATTGCATGGTGTCGTAGATGGCCATTCCGGCCGTCACTGAGCCACCAGGGCTGTTGATGTACAACCAGATGTCAGCATTGGCGTCTTCACCCTCGAGATAGAGCAACTGGGCACAGATCTGGTTGGCGATGTCGTCATTGACGTCGGTACCAAGCATCACGACGCGGTTTTTCAGCAATCTCGTGAAAATGTCGGAGCGAGGATCGCCGCCAGCATCGATGGCCATTGGGCTGACAGGAAGTCCAGAAGTACTCATAGTGGATAAAGGCTACCTGCTCGGCAAGAATAGAGCCGTGCCATCAGCCCCCGACTTCTCCCCCAACACCGACGAACTGGTTGCCAATAACTCCCAATTTGTGACCGACTTTCGTGATGCCGGACTAGCTCTTGCGCCTCAGCGTCATCTTGCAATCGTCGCCTGTATGGACAGCCGTATGGACATCTTTCAGATGCTCGGCCTCGCCCATGGTGACGCCCACATCATTCGAAACGCAGGTGGAGTTGTCACCGATGACGTCATTCGCTCACTGGTGGTATCCCAACGCTTATTGAACACACAAGAAATTATTCTGATTCATCACACGAACTGTGGACTACAAAGCATTTCCGATGATGGTTTCAAAAAAGAGATCGAAGACGACTGCGGCATTCGTCCAAGTTGGGCCATCGAAGCGTTCACTGATCCGTATGACTCTGTGCGTCAATCTATGAATCGACTCGGCCACAGCCCGTTTGTTGTGTACAAAGACAACATTCGCGGATTTGTGTACGACGTGGAAACTGGTGAACTACACGAGGTCGACTCAGACCCTCGTCACGTCCCCTAAGAGCGAGATACTCCGCTCACGATGACGACAATGCGTTCATCGTCAGAAATACTGTCGCGCATGGCTAGTACACCTGCAAAACCAGATATTCCTGTTGCGCATGAGTTGAATCCGCCGACATTACGCACCAAGTCATACGCACGATGCAGATGATCTTCTGACACGACAACTGGAGAACCACCGGTATCTGCCATGGCATCAAGCACGCTGATCCAGTCATAGGTCTCGTCATCCAATATGCCGTCTGCAAATGACGTTGGAGTTTCTTCCCATGGCCACATGCATTCTTTCCAACGAGGCCCAGCATCGCGAGCGCCACCTGTTGCGATTGCGTTCATCCATGCACGTTCTAATGGTGCACACCCTTGGGTTTGAACCGCATGCAATTTCGGATGCACACCAGCAGTGCGCAACGATGCACCCACACATGCAGCCAATGCCCCACCGCCTACTTGAACAAAAATGCGGTCTGCGAAATGACCTAACTCTTCAGTGATTTCCCACCCAATTGTGCGACCACCATCAAGACACCATGCATTCTCTGTGCCTTGCACGCCAAATGGAATTGCTCCGCCTGCAACAGCTTCACGAAAACGTAGAACACACGGGTCACCAGGTGGATCCGTGTCACGTCGAGGGCACACAACAATTGTTGCGCCGAGAGTTTTTAGTGTTTCAAGAACTCCCGGCGCAGCTGATGGTGGAACATGTACTGCAATGGGCCACGACATGGCCTTTGCCAATGTGCTGGCTGCAATTGCAGCATTCCCGCACGATGCGATCGCAAGTGACGGACGCGATGTTGGCGTCCACGGTGCCAGACCAGCAGCTTCCACCATCAACAGGTGAAGTAGTTCAGTAAAAATGTGCCGAGCTTTGTGCGACCCACCCACATTTGCGGTTTCGTCTTTGACCCAAATGCCCCCAGTGGCAGAAAACCCAAGAGCTTCAGACAATTCATCACTGCGCGTCAGTGGTGTGCGCACGAATCCAGTGCCAGCTACTCGAGAGACAGCTTCATCTGCTGAAGTAATGATCGAAACTCGCTGCGCGTCGGTAAGCCCGAGTGATTCACCTAATGAATCAATAGCCAAGTAGCGGCGAAACGCGAGATACGGGTTGGCATCATCAGTGGGGCGAAATGGCTCGACTGATGATTCAAAATGCAACACATGGTGTCGGTCTGATATCGAGGCGTTTGGGCACAACCACGACAACGGAGTCGCGATTGATTCACGCGCACCACACACTGCACATACGAGGCCAGTGACCACGCCTGTCATGAATGACTACTTAGTGAAGCGAGCAACGCGTTGGTTGAACTCGGTAATGAGGTTGTCCCATACCGGAGCAAACCCGCGCACTGTGCGCCAGAACGACTGCGAACGACGAGCTTCAAACACGGCCAGTGGTGTGCCCTGTTGTTCCACCCAGGTGTAATAACCCAAGTTGAAAATACGGTTGCGGTCACGCTCAGTGCAGTCGATCATGTTGTCAGTGCTGACTGAACCAAGATGCTCACTGAAGATTTCAGCTGCATCAATCTCAGAAAAGCCCTTCGGGAAACGATGAGCGATTGTCTTTTTGCGCTCGCTTGGATACAAGTCGCTGCCATCAGTTGCAATAGTGACAATTGCATCGTTAGCGCCGTAGCCCAACAACTTTGCTGTCTTAATTGCTGCGAGAACATTGCAAATCGATGAGAATCCAAAGTGAGTGAGTGCATCAATGAGTTCTGGACTTGCATTGTGACGCTCTGCCAAGTACTTCTGGCCAGCAGGAGTATTGAACAACACATCAAGCTCATCAGTTGCGCGATCAGATACTCCGACAACAACGTCAGTGTTCATGATGTTCTGAATCAGCGGAATGTGCTTGTCACCTATTCCTTGAATGTTGTGTTCACCAAAACCATTTTCCAACATAGTTGGGCACTCGAGAGCTTCAACAGCAACAATGCGGGTTCCGTAGATGTCCTTCAAGCGGTCACCAGCAGCAATGGTGCCACCAGAACCCGTAGCTGACGTAAACGCTGCAAGTCGAATATCTGAGTGGCCATTTGCTTTGACATGTTCGAAAGCGTGAGCAAGCGCACGACCGGTGACTTCATAGTGGCCAACATGGTTTCCGAATTCACAGAACTGATTCAAGATGAAGTTGCCTGGGTCTTTGGCCATTTCGTTACACGCGTCGTAGATTTCTTTCACGTTGCTTTCAGTGCCGGGGGTACGCACCACGTCTGCTTTGTCGACAACCCATTTATCAAGCCAGTCAAAACGCTCTTGTGACATGCCGGCAGGAAGAACTGCAACTCCCCGTGAACCCATGAGACGACTAATCGCAATACCACCACGTGCATAGTTGCCGGTTGACGGCCACACAGCGCGATGACGTGTTGGATCGAACTGACCAGTGATCACGCGCGGCACGAAACATGAATACGCAGCCAACACTTTGTGCGCCGTAATCATGGGGAATCGGTCACCGAACACCACGATGATTGGAGACTCAACACCAGTCAATGATGGAGGCAACACCACATGCTCTGGCACTGCGACCGTGTCGCCTGCCATGTTGTTGTACCAATGCACACGAAACAAGTTGCGCGGATCAGCTGCGTTTTTATCGACACCCTTCGTGACGTCTTTGCCGATGCGGCTTGGCTCGGCAAGTTCTCCGAATGTGGGCAGAACAATCTTCTGCTCGGCAAAGCGCTGCACACTGTGCTGCAACGACCCCTCATCCATCACATGTCCCGCTAGTCCCAATTGTTCAGAAAGAACCGAGGGATCAAGGGTCGAATCAAGCGAGGGGCTACTGGTAAGAGTCACCTAGACAGTTTGCCACCTCTGAGCCCGCCCACCTCTCTTACATAGCGGTACCCTTCTGATGTCGCCGACGTGGCCCAATTGGCAGAGGCGCCAGGTTTAGGTCCTGGATGTTGAGGGTTCGAGTCCCTCCGTCGGCACTATGGATATTTCTCGTCTCCCGACGCCATGCCCTGTTATTGACCTGTCTGTTATGCGGTCAAATATTGCCGCCATGGCTGCCATACATCCAGGACGATCACTGCGTCCCCATGTCAAAGCGCATAAGTGTTCGGCAATTGCTGCCGAACAAGTGGCGGCTGGTCACAGCACCTTTACGTGTGCAACTCCTCGAGAAATTCTTGGGCTTGTTTCTGCAGGTGTTGGTGAAGATATTTTGCTTGCAAACGAAACTGTGGATCCTGTCCGACTAGCCGCACTTGCCGATGCACAATCATCTGCGATCATCACTGTTGCTGTTGATTCACTCGAGACAATTCAAGCCGCGTCAACTGCTGGCATTCGCAATGTATTGATCGATGTCAACGTTGGGTTGCCACGTTGCGGTTGCACGCCAGAGCAAGCAGGCTCGCTTGCCGATGCAGCACGATCGCTAGGCCTCATTGTTCGCGGCGTGATGGGATATGAAGGCCACCTGATGATGCTTACTGATCGTCAACAAAAACAAGACAAGGTGCATGAGGCAATGACACTTCTTGCACATGCACACAACGATGTTGGGGGCGACATCGTGTCAGCTGGCGGCACCGGAACATACGACATGTTTGCGGGCACAACCGTGAATGAAGTGCAAGCAGGAAGCTATGCACTCATGGATTCGCAATACGCACAATTGCAGCACCCCTTTGCGCAATCACTATGGATTCTCGGCACTGTGATTTCCGTTAATCCATCATGGGCAGTTATCGATGTTGGTTTGAAGTCGCTTGGCATGGACCACGGCAACCCAACTATTGATGGCTACAGCGTGTGGTTCTGTTCAGATGAACACACCACGATTGCTCCACGTGAAGGAACTACAACACCAAAGGTTGGCGATCGCATTCGTGTAACCCCCGCCCATGTTGACCCCACCATGGCAATGCATTCTCATGCGTACGTCATCGACAACGATGCCGTCATTGATGAATGGGCAATTGACCTACGGGGTTGGTAGACCAAAAATTCGTGCCAATAGTTCTGGCAACTGTGAAATTGCGCGACCTCGATGCGACACAGCATCTTTTTCTGATGCAGTCATTTCTGCAAAGGTGCGTCCGTCTCCATCTGTTGGAATAAACAATGAGTCATACCCAAATCCGCTATCACCGCGCTCCGATTCAGCAATAGTCCCCACGCATTCGCCGCCGACGAAATGAATGTCGCCCTTTGATGACACAAGTGCAACCACAGTTCTGAATCGCGCGGTCCTATTGGTCAGTCCATCAAGTTTCGTTACTAACAGCGCACGGTTCTGTGCATCCGTGGCGTGTTCTCCGGCAAAGCGCGCACTTCGCACGCCAGGAGCGCCGTTCAATGCATCAACTTCAAGACCAGTGTCATCTGCAATTGCCCACTCAGAGGCATGATTGGCTATTTCAATCGCTTTGATAATGGCATTGCCCTCAAGGGTTGGGGCATCTTCATCAATGTCACCAATGTCTGACGGCCGCGGCGCAAGTTCTACCCACGACGGCAACATCCGTGCAAGCTCTTCCACTTTGTGCGGGTTAGCGCTCGCGCACACAATCCGCATAGCGCTGCTTATCGCGAGATCGGACGAGACACAGGTGCCTCTGCCAAAAGGTCTGACTGCAACGAAAAGATTCGACCAAGTCCGATATCTGCAAGCCCCAACAACTGATCAAGATCAGGACGAGAAAACGCAACGCCCTCTGCCGTGCCTTGCACTTCAACAAACTTTGGTTCACCACCAGCTGTAGGACGCAACATCACAACGTTCATATCAACTTCAGCAGAAGAGTCTTCGATATATGGCAAGTCAAGAACCGGAACGCCATTGCAGATACCCACTGAGATTGCCGCAACATACGAATGAAGTGGGTTCTCTTTGATGGAACCGTTTTGCACCAAACGAGTCATTGCATCGTGCAAGGCGATGAAACCACCACAGATACTTGCGGTACGAGTGCCACCATCTGCCTGCAACACATCGCAGTCAACAACAACTTGACGCTCACCTAGTGCACGCATGTCACACGCCGCACGAAACGAACGACCAATAAGACGCTGAATTTCTACTGTGCGGCCGCTTTGCTTTCCTTTGGCTGCTTCGCGATCAACACGCTCTGGTGATGAACCAGGAAGCATCGAGTATTCCGCTGTCACCCATCCTTTGCCAGAGCCCTTCATCCAACGAGGAACATCTTCATCAATTGACGCTGTGCACAAGACACGTGTACGACCAAATGACACCAAGACAGAACCGGCAGCCATATCTGTGAAATCGCGTTGGAATGAAATGGGGCGCAGTTGATCTGCTGTACGTCCGTCTGGTCGTGTCATGGCGTGTTCCTTTGTAGTGGGCGCATTATGTCTAGTCGGTTTTCGAACGATTCCACGGACTTGCCGAAGATAATTCTGGTCCGAGCAATCTGCGGCCGAAATCAGCAAACCATTCAACGTCTCCCGATGACAGGAAGGTGTGTGTTCCCGGGCTGCGTGAGGTTGAGCGAAGATTGCTCGAATCGAGCATGGCGGCAAGTGCGAAGGCTGTTTCATCAGCACTCGACACAAGCACGACGTCTGGCCCCATCACTTCACTTATCACCCGCGACAGAAATGGGTAGTGAGTACAACCCAGAAGCAACGCGTCAATATCGGCTGCAACAACTGGCGCCAATAAACGTTCTGCCAACAACATCACTTCGTCACCGCTTGTCTGCCCGCGTTCTACAAATTCCACGAACCCTGGGCATGCACACGCAGTCAACGACAACGACGAATCAATATCTGCGAGTGCTCGCTGATAGGCGCCCGATGAAATCGTGCCAACAGTTCCGATGACGCCCACTCGCTTTGATTGCGACGTGAGAGACAAAGCGTGTGCACCTGGCTCGACAACACTGACAACAGGCACCGGTAATTCTGCAGATAATTCTGTGAACGCCGCAGCTGATGCAGTGTTACACGCAACCACAATTGCTTTCACGTTGTGGTCGTTTACCAAGCTCCATGCGAGCTCGCGCGCAAACTCTCGCACTTCGCCCGCAGGTCTCGGACCATACGGGTATCGGCCGGTGTCGCCGATGTACACAAAGTCTTCCGATGGCAACACATCGATCACGGCACGAGCAACAGTGAGCCCTCCGAAGCCGGAGTCAAACATCCCAATTGGGCGATTGTCAGTCCCGGTCATCTCTTCAGGCTAGGCGTAGTGTCGTATCTCATGCTTGCTGCCACACTTCTCGCCCTTGCCGCAGCAGTGTTACACGCGGGCTGGAACCTGTGGGTGAAGCAGAGCGAAGACCGCTGGATTGCCTTATGGGGCCAGATGACGTGTGCCGGCATCATGTGCGCAGTCCTCCTTGTTGCTCTTGGCGGAGCCCACAACATTGCATGGTGGCCCGTTGCTGCAAGCGCAACCATCCACCTTTTTTATGTGGCGTTCTTAGCTCGCGCCTACAACCTGGGCGACTTCTCTGTCACCTACCCCATTGCTCGCGGCACAGGTGCGCTTGTTGCTGCGATTGGTGGCATCTTGTTCTTGTCCGATCACTTGTCACTCATGATGCTCATCGGAATCGGCATTGCAGTTCTTGGCATTCTGCTTCTCGCTGGACCAGCCGACAATTCACATGTTGTTGCGGCCCTCATGGTGTCAGTAACGATCGGTGCGTATTCCGTTATCGATAGTTATGGCTCACGACACATGGGTGGCAACTTGTATCCGCTGCTTTTGTTCATCGGCACAGGAATCACATTGTCAACGTATGGGATAGCAACAGGTCGCCGTCACGACATGACAACCGCACTTGCTTCTACGTGGAAACGTTTTTGTGTGGCCGGCATCGCGTCGGTTGCCACCTACTGGATGGTTCTTATTGCGGTACAAAAGGCACCTGTTGGATACGTAACAGCATTGCGCGAATCAAGTGTTGTCATCGTGGCGTTAGTAGGCACTCGCTACCTTGGTGAAAAAGACATGAAGCGTCGTGTATTTGCAGCATGTGTCGTAGTTGTCGGGCTCGTCGTGCTCATCGCTGGTCGCTGATTAGAAGTAAATGATTTTTTCGGCGTTTGCTTCAGCTTCATCAAGATCTGCTGTGTACGCACCAGTTGACAAATACTTCCAGCCACCATCACACACGATGAACACAATGGTTCCTTCGTTGATTTCACCCGCGACTTTCACTGCACCAGCGAGCGATGCTCCTGAAGAAATGCCGGCAAAGATTCCGCACTCTTGAACCAAGCGACGTGTCCACTCGAGAGATTCACGAGGACGAACAACACGCTTGCGGTCGAGAACATCACGTCCGTGCCAATTTTCGAACACTGGCGGAATATAGCCATCTTCAATATTGCGCAATCCTTCGACGCGCTCACCAAGAGGCGGTTCAACAGCAACGATCTTGATGTCTGGGTTCTGTTGCTTAAGGAATGTTCCGACACCCATCAAAGTTCCGCTTGTGCCCAACCCTGCAACAAAGTGAGTAATTTCAGGGCAATCGCGCCAGATCTCTG